>Ga0257126_1001063_pt1 | contig 20486 bp, 19 predicted proteins | sample SI060_120mmetaG_FD_190151 | JGI IMG/M metagenome (GOLD analysis project Ga0257126, IMG submission 190151) | Marine microbial communities from Saanich Inlet, British Columbia, Canada - SI060_120m | ecosystem: Environmental > Aquatic > Marine > Inlet | place: Canada: British Columbia | collected... | reverse complement strand
CAAGAGAGTCGTAGAGTTTTAATCCTTGAGTATTTTTTTTCATAAATCAATAAAGCTTTCCAAAAAAAGTCATTCTTGCTGACTCTGAAAGACTGACATCAGGTCTTGAGTTGTAAGCTAAAACTGACAATATTCGCGTTCTATCTCCAATTGTAGGGGTAACTCGGTGAATCGCATCCTTTCCTCTAAATAAAACAAGAGTACCGTTTTCCATTGTTAATTTTTCAGGAATACAATTACCGTTTAGTAAATTTAAGACACCATCATAATTGTTGTCTTTAATATTTGAATTTCTAAATTGCCTGATATATTCAAATTGACCTCCAGCTTTTGGCTTTTGTATTAAAAGAGTAATCGCAAATGAAGAATTGTCAAAATGCCAACCAAGCTCTTGCCCTTCTTTGGCGAAGTGAATATTGATTGAAGATAAATTATCATCGTACTTATATAAGACTGTTTCATCAAGTACATCACATAGAAAATCCTTGAACTTTAGCGAGTTATATAGAGCTCTTAGAGATGATTTTTTAGGAACTTGATCATCTGTTATACAGCCCTTTGAGCTGGTTACTGTTTTATTTCGAGGATGGTTTTTACTTAGATTTTTGTCAAATGGATTAAGGTAGACATTGTGCTCATTAACACAATAATAAGCTAAGTTCTCTTGTTTTTTCGCTTCAGAAAGGATACTTTTAATAGAACCCTCATACAGAAAATTATCTAGAACAAGCACGCCGCTTTTATCTAACTCAACTTTACATTTTTCCCTGTAATGATCATCATTAATGGGGTGCTTTTGCAAGTCAATAATTGTGGCCAAATTAATTTCTTCTTGAACCGCCATGCCAGTAAAAAATTGAAATAAAAATTATCTTTAAAAGATTAGAATAATATTCTAAATAAGACTATATGTTAATAGATAATTAAATAAAAAAAATATTAGAAATAAAATGATTCATTTTGGCGGCATTTCAAAAGAAGAATTCTTGAATGAGTACTGGCAAAAAAAACCAATACTTATCAAGAATGCAATTCCTAACTTCATTTCACCTTTATCTCCTAATGAGCTTGCTGGATTGTCGTGTGAAGAGGAATTTGAGTCTAGGATTATTAAGGGCTCCATTTTAAAAAATATATGGACTCTAGAGAATGGCCCATTCAATGATAACTCTTTTAAAAATACTCCCAATAATGAATGGACATTATTGGTTCAAGGCGTAGACAAGCATGTGCAAGAAATCTATGAGCTGATAGATGAATTCAACTTTATTCCGAGATGGCGATTTGATGACGTAATGATTTCGTTTGCCTCTTTAGGAGGAAGTGTCGGCCCTCATTATGATCATTATGACGTTTTTTTACTTCAAGGACATGGAAAAAGAAAATGGCAAATAAGTTCGATAGACTGTAATCCCAACAATTATGTTCCAAATAGTCCGCTTCGAATCATGGAAAACTTTGAAATAGAAAAGACTTGGGTGGCAGAGCCTGGAGATATAGTTTATATACCGCCTGGAATAGCTCACCACGGAGAAAGTATCGACAGTGAATGCATAACTCTCTCAATTGGTTATAGATCTTACTCAGCTAACGAAATGTTAGAATCCCTTGAGCTAACGATAGACAAATACAACAATTCCTATTATGAAGATCCATTATGGTTAAATTCTAACAGCTCGGCTGAAATACCCTATTCAGCTATTGAAAAATCACACAAATTATTACAAAATAGTGATTTACCTGATACGTTTTTTGGGTGTTTTGTGACAAAACTAGACCCCTTAGATGAAGAAAAATTAAACGAGATAGTTGCATTTGAAGACCCAGTAGTGATTAAAGAGTCTGTAACTTACAACCTCCATCCTTTAAGTCGAATTGCATATCAATTTATTGATAAGGAGTTAGTTGTATTTATCAATGGAAATACATTAAGAATAAACGATATTCTTGATGATTCGATCATTGATTTTTGTAACACTAGAAAGATTAAAGTTAACGATAAAAATAAGCCTCTTGCCATTCAATTTTCTTCGTTATCACTTTTAGAAGAAACACACCCTAAAATTTAAGCAAAATATGCTAATTAATAGCCATATTAAGCATTCTAACAACTAATAAATTAGTTTATCTGAGGAAAAAAATTAGGGGATAATTCAACTGTTTTATGGATTTAGGTAAGTTTTATCTCAAGCATACCTGCAAGGTATGTTTTATATAAAGCTTATTGCGTTAAACCATAAAACATTTTTTATTTTATTGGAGTAACACAATGGACATGAATATAGTTCAAAAAAGTTTTACGTTTGGCAATAGTCAAATTACTTTCGAAACTGGCAGGGTTGCAAGACAGGCGCATGGCGCTGTCTTAGCAAGCATGGATGACACACAAGTACTAGTCAGTGTTGTTGGTGCAAAAGAAGCAAAGCCAGGTCAATCATTCTTCCCTTTATCGGTAGACTACATTGAAAAAACATATGCTGCTGGAAAAATTCCAGGAGGTTTCCTTAAAAGAGAAGGTAGACCTAGTGAAAAAGAAACACTAACTTCTAGACTAATTGATCGCCCTATTCGTCCACTATTTCCAAATGGCTACATGAATGAAGTACAGGTAATGATCCAAGTAATCTCTGCTAACAAAAATGTTGATCCAGATGTTCTAGCTATGCTTGGAACTTCAGCTGCACTGGCAATTTCTGGTGTTCCTTTTAAAGGCCCAATTGGTGCTGCGCGTGTTGGCTTTAAAGATGGAAGCTATATGGTTAATCCAACCTATTCAGAATTAGAGACGTCTGAGTTAGATATGGTTGTGGCAGGAACTAAGGATGCAGTATTAATGGTTGAGTCAGAAGCAAGTGAACTCTCAGAAGAAGTTATGCTTGGAGGTGTCATGTATGCTCATGAGCAATTTCAAGTAGTAATTGATAACGTTGCTGAATTTGCCAAAGAAGTTGGTATTGCTCCTCGCGAATGGGTTGCTCCAGCAGACAATGAGACCCTATTGACATCAATCAAATCTAAATTTGAAAGTCAAATTGCTGAAGCTTATCAAACTGTTGATAAGATGGAGCGTTATGAAAAAATGGGTGAAGTTAAAGATGCTGCATTAGAAGAGTTTGTGAGTGAAGATGACTCAATAAGCCAAGATGAAGTTAAAAATTATATTAAAAAAATTGAAAAATCAACTGTTAGAGAGAGAATTTTAGCTGGCGAACCAAGAATTGATGGCAGAGATAACTCAACTGTTAGAGAGCTTGCAATCGAAACTGGGGTTCTTGAAAATACGCACGGCTCTGCTCTTTTCACAAGAGGTGAAACTCAGGCTTTAGTTGTTACTACTCTGGGGTCTAAGAGAGACGCGCAGTTAATTGAAAAACTGGAATCGAATGACCGAATTGAAGATCATTTCATGCTTCATTACAACTTCCCTCCTTACTGTGTTGGTGAGACGGGCAGAGTTATGGGCGTTAAGAGACGTGAAGTTGGTCACGGAAGGCTTGCGCGCAGAGGCATCTCAGCGTGTCTTCCAAATTTAGAGGAATTTCCATACACTATCAGAGTTGTTTCTGAAATTACAGAGTCAAATGGATCTAGCTCTATGGCAAGTGTCTGTGGTTCGTCACTATCTCTGATGGATGCAGGAGTCCCACTAAAGGCACCAGTTGCAGGTATTGCAATGGGCTTAGTAAAAGATGATGAACGCTTTACAGTTCTTACAGACATCTTAGGTGACGAGGATCACCTGGGTGACATGGACTTTAAGGTTGCAGGAACCACAAAAGGTATTAATGCCCTTCAAATGGATATTAAGATAGATGGTATCACTGAAGACATTATGTCTATTGCCCTTAAGCAAGCCAAAGATGCAAGACTTAATATTCTTGGTCAAATGAATGAAGTTATTTCAGAGCCTAATTCGGCTTCCAAGAATGCCCCTAAAACTAAAGTTATCAAAATACCGACTGATAAGATCAGAGATGTTATTGGAAAAGGTGGTGAGACTATTAGAGGAATTGTTGCTCAATCTGGAGCTAGTGTAGATGTTGACGATGATGGAAATGTTAATGTTTTTGCTAATGACTCTGAAAGCTTTGAAAAAGCAGTTCAAATGGTCAAGGACGTAACTGCTGTTCCTGAAGTCAATAAAGTTTACATGGGCAAGGTTGCCAAAATAGTTGAATTTGGAGCTTTTATTACAATCATGCCTAATCAAGATGGCCTCTTACATGTTTCTGAAATTGCTCATGAGAGAGTTGAGAAAGTTGAAGACTATCTTAAAGAAGGTGAAGAAATTGAAGTTAAGGTTCTTGGGATAGACCGAGGACGAATCAAACTTTCGAGAAAAGTTCTAATAGAGAAGTAAAAATAAAAGCCACCGCAAGGTGGCTTTTTTATGGAGGATAGAATTATGTCAGATGAAAAACTAGTATCACTTGAAGAAAAGATTGCCTATCTGCAGAATATGATTGATGATCTAAATATGGTAGTATTTCGTCAAGGTGAGAAGATTGAGCAACTCAACTCCAAACTTAAAGAAACCAATGAAAAGTTGTTGAATAACTCTGACTCATCCTCTAATGACAGTCAAATCAATGATGATAAGCCGCCCCACTACTAATTACCAGAATTCACTCGCTTCATCATTACTAAAAGGGCCACTCCATTAAGGCCCCAAACAACACTTAATAGATACATATTGAACGTAAGGCTTAAGAATTCTGCCAAATAACCAACCAAAGCAGGCCCAAAAATAAAGCCAGCAAAGCCAAGGGTTATCAAATTAGCAACAGTTAGACTAATCGGTTCATCTGTGATACGAATTGCCAATCGAAATATAATGGCTATAAAATTAGCTGTTCCAAAACCAAATAGCAGCATTCCAAAAACGATAATATAGAAATTAGAAGTCAATATTGAAATAAATAACATCACTCCTGCAGCAATGCTAAGATACCCACCAACAATTCTTTCACTAGCCTTATTAATCATTTTTGAAGCAATTAACCTGGCACTTATCTCGCCAATATTAAATGCAAAAATTACTGCACCTCCCAGGTACAAAGGAACCAATAAATCCTTTGTCAGCCAGAGAGCAGACCAATCCAAAATAATTCCCATTGTTGCGTAATTAAGCATCATTAAAATGCCAAATATCAAAATTGATTTTTTAGGTAATTTAAATCTTGGTGTTTTCTCTAGATTTTCAAATGATTTATTAAGTCCAAATTTGTATATCAAAATTGCCCCAATTACTAATAAGGTGCCTGTTACTGAAAATATCAATATTGGATTATCTATATACCTAATAGTAAAAAATGCACTAAAAGCACCCATTAGGGAACCAAAACTAAAAGCTGCGTGATAAAGTGGCGTTAGAATCCTGGATGTCTTGCTTTCAATCATTGAGATCTGAGATTGAGATGAGGGACTAAAAAGCCCTACAAAAAAACCAAAAGGCATAAACGAAATTAAAAACCAATAATAGTTTGGAGAAAGTATCAGAAGTAGAGGGCAATAGGCAATCCCCAAAAGACCAATAACAATTGTGTTTTTAGTGCCTATTTTTGGAACAATAAGGCGCCCTGAGATTTGGTTACCGATTAAATTTAAAATCCCAAAAGCAAACAATCCCATTCCAATTTCAGCTTCTGTAATTTGAAGTCTTTCGGCATTCCAAGGAATGTATACAAAATATATTCCAATTTGAAAAAGCACAAGAAAAGCACCAAGAAAAGTTGCATAAACACCGTTATCATAGGCTTTGCTTTGTTCTGATGAGATTGCCTGATCCATGTTGATTAATTTTTGATCGTTAATGCGTCGTAATCAATTAACAATCCCTTCCAACTGTTTTCAATAAAACTTCTAATATTTAAATGGGATTTTGTATCCTCAGGAGACTCTAATACTGATTTATAGTGCTCTCCGAAGCATTTAAGTGTTTCCTGTTTAGAGAGTGAATGCATACGACCAAAACAAAATACTTTAGCAGAGCCTTGGTTTTCGTTGATTGAATTTAAGATATTTCCATTCTCAAATGCAATATTTGAGAACCAATATTCATTATCTATTAATTCAATAAAATCAGAAAAGCTTATTTCTGATTCTGATCGAATTATTTTAAGGCACTGTGCTGTATTCATTAACTCTTAAGAATGCATTGGATTTGACTTATCTTTATCAATATTGAGCTTCTTGATTGCTGTTTTTATTGTCTTGGGCTCTAGTAAGCCATCATCTACAAGTGCCTTAAGCGTTACAAAAACAATATAATTAGCGTTGACCTCGAAGAAATATCTAAGCTCTTTTCTTGAATCAGATCTTCCAAATCCATCTGTACCCAAGACCTCATAACGCGAGGGGATATATTTTCTGATTTGTTCTGCATAGTTTCGCATGTAATCAGTAGCAGCAATTATTGGACCTTTTGACTTACTGAAGCACTTCGTGATGTAAGGAGCTTGATTAGTTTTACTGGTGTTATAAAGGTTATCTCTGTCTACGCGTTGAGCCTCTCTTGTGACCTCATTAAAACTTGTTACACTCCAAACATGAGACATAACCCCCCAATCTTTTTCAAGAATATCAGCAGCTTTTTCAACTTCTCTAAGAATCGCACCACTACCTAATAGCTGAACCTCAATTTTAGAATTGCCAACAGTTTTTAATGGGTAAATTCCTTTAATAATTCCCTCTTCGACCCCTTTAGGCATCTCTGGATGCGGGTAGTTCTCATTCATCAAAGTAACATAATAGAAAATGTTTTCCATCTTTTCATACATGCGATGCATTCCATCCCTAAGAATGACAGCAAGTTCGTATGCATAGGTTGGATCATATGAAACACAGTTAGGTATTGTATTAGCAACGATCAAAGAATCTCCATCTTGATGTTGAAGACCCTCACCAGCCAATGTTGTTCTGCCCGCTGTTCCACCCATCAAGAAGCCCTTTGATTGCATATCTCCAGCAGCCCAAGCGAGATCACCCACTCTTTGAAAGCCAAACTTAGAGTAATAAATATAGAACGGAATCATTGTTACATTGTGAGATGCATATGCTGTAGCAGCCGCAATCCAATCAGAAATTGCTCCAGCTTCATTAATTCCTTCTTGCAATACTTGACCTTTGATATCTTCCTTGTACCACATCACTTTATCGGAATCTTCAGGCTCATAAAGTTGGCCTGATGATGAGTAGATGCCCATTTGTCTAAATAATCCCTCCATTCCAAATGTTCTTGCCTCATCAGGAACAATAGGAACAACCCTTGGACCAATCTCCTTATCCCTAATGAGAAGAGATAAAAAACGAACAAATGCCATAGTGCTTGACATCTCTTTCCCTTCAGTAGATTTTAGAAGGGGCTCAAATGTAATTAAATCAGGGATATTGAAAGACTCAAGTTCAAAGCTTCTTGTTGGTAAATAACCGCCCAATGCTTCTCTTCTTGATCTTAAGTACGTTAACTCCTCACTATCTTCAGCAGGTTTATAAAAGTTGAGCTCTTCAGCATCTTTCTGAGTGACAGGTATATCAAAACGCTCAGCAACACGGACCAGTGCATCTACACCTAATTTCTTTTGACTATGAGTGGTATTTTTTCCTTCACCAGCTTCGCCCATACCATAGCCTTTAACAGTCTTTGCCAAAATTACAGTAGGCTGGCCAATGTGTTCTTTAGCAGCTTTATAAGCCTGATAAACCTTGTTTGGATCATGGCCTCCTCGAGTAAGTCCAAAAATCTCATCATCTGACATGTGCTCTACAAGTTTAAGTGTCTCTGGATACTTCCCAAAAAAATGTTTACGAACATAAGCTCCATCTTTTGCCTTATAGGCTTGATATTCTCCATCAACAACTTCTTCCATTCTTTGTTTTAGAAGACCAGAAGTATCATTTGCAAGTAGCTTATCCCATCCCCTGCCCCAGATCACTTTAATAACATTCCAGCCAGCGCCTCGGAACATTCCCTCAAGTTCTTGAATAATCTTACCGTTTCCTCTCACTGGACCATCAAGTCTTTGTAGGTTGCAGTTGATAACAAATATAAGGTTATCGAGCTTCTCTCTTCCAGCCAATGAAATTGCACCAAGTGACTCTGGCTCATCTGTTTCTCCATCACCAATATATGCCCAAACCGTTCTTTTGTCTGTTTGTATAATATCTCTGTGCTGAAGATACTTCATAAAGCGAGCTTGATATATCGCCATAATAGGTCCCAACCCCATTGAGACAGTTGGAAATTCCCAAAAATCTGGCATGAGCCATGGATGCGGGTAAGAAGATAAACCCTCTTTATTAGCCTCTTGCCTAAAATTTAACATCTGTTTCTCAGAAATTCTTCCCTCAAGAAAAGCTCTTGAATATATACCTGGAGCAATATGACCTTGGAAAAAAATTAGGTCCGCACCCTGATCTAAATCATTTCCACGATAAAAGTGATTAAAGCCAACCTCATAAAGAGTTGCGCTTGAGGCAAAAGAGGCAATATGTCCTCCAAGCTCTGATGAGACCTGGTTGGCTTTAACAACCATTATCATGGCATTCCATCGAATGATAGATTTAATTCGATGCTCAACATCATGCTTTACAATCAACTCACTCTCTTTTTCAACTGGGATGGAATTTAGATAGGCTGTATTAACACCCTGAGGTAAGCTCATTCCATCCTCATGTGCCATATCTGTAAGCTTTTGTAGAATATATTTAGCTCTATCTTCACCCCCAAAACGAGCAACGGATCTAAAGGCCTCTAACCATTCAATAGTTTCTTGGGGGTCAATATCTTTTTCAGACATAAATTCTCATTTTTGATAAAAATTAGGATTGCTATTATCCCTTAAAAAAGTTAAAAAAACCAATCAGGTCGTGTTGTATTTTTGAACTTTTTATTCTGTAAAATATTTCTCTTCTTAATAAATAAATTATTACATGAAAATCCCAAGTTCAATCTTTAAAGCCTATGATATTAGAGGAATTGTAGAAACAGAATTAACACCTGAAATTGTTAAATTAATTGGAAGAGCTGTTGGAAGTGAGTCAATTGAGAAAGGTGAAAGAGGAGTTGTCGTTGGAAGAGATGGGAGATTAACGGGCCCCGAACTTTCTGAAGCTCTTATTTCTGGACTCATTGAAAGTGGATGTCACGTTGTTAATATTGGAATGGTCCCCTCTCCAGTCGTCTATTTTGCGACTCACACGAAAGCTGCTACATCGGGTGTAATGATTACTGGATCGCACAATCCAGCAGAATACAACGGATTAAAAATTATGATTGCTGGAGAGACTCTATCAGCTGAAAAGATACAGTCACTTTATACAAGAATTTTAGAAAATGATTTTAAAACTGGATCAGGCACTTCAACCTCTATCAATATCGATCAAGACTATATAAACACAATCAAGTCAGACATTAATCTTGAAAAAGAACTTAATATTGTCATTGATTGTGGGAATGGTGTTGCTGGCAATATAGCACCTCAATTATTTGAAGCCCTCGGAGTAAAACTTTCAAAACTTTTTTGTTTGGTTGATGGAAGATTTCCAAATCATCACCCTGATCCCTCAAAGCCAAAAAATTTAGAAGATTTAATTCAAGAGGTTATTGAGACTAAATCTGATCTTGGCCTTGCCTTTGATGGAGATGGTGATAGGCTAGGACTGATCGACAATAAAGGTAAAATTATCTGGGCTGATCAGCAAATGATGCTCTATGCTAAAGACGTTCTTTCGCGTAACAAAGGTGCAAAAATTATCTTTGATGTTAAATGTACTTCACTTTTGCCTAAAGTAATTTCAGACAATGGTGGAGAGCCTATCATGTCTAGAACTGGCCATAGCTTTATTAAGAAAAAATTAAAAGAGACGAATGCTGCACTTGCAGGAGAAATGTCAGGCCATATTTTCTTTAAGGAACGTTGGTATGGATTTGATGATGCATTGTATACTGCAGCAAGACTCTTGGAAATTGTCTCTAAAAGTAATAAGTCATGCTCTGAATTATTTGATGAGTTCCCAGTTAACTTAAGTACTCCAGAAATTAATATTAACTTTGACAAACATGGTCAACAGTTTGAAGCAATGGATTCTTTATCAAGTCATATAGATTTTCCAGGTGCAAATATTAATACCATCGATGGTGTTAGAGTGGATTATGAGGATTGCTGGGGGCTCGTTAGACCTTCAAATACAACACCTTGTTTAGTTTTACGCTTTGAAGCAAAAGATCATACTGCGCTCATTGATATACAAGAGAAATTTAAAAAATGGCTTGAATCTTGTGATATTTCAGCAGAGAATTTATAGTTGGAAATTCTAAAACAATAGGTATAAAATACACTTTTTTTACCCTTGTAATACAATAGTAAACTTTATCTCGTAGACTTGGAGCACCAATGGAAGGACATGTCAACTTTACACTATCAGATCGCTTGAGAAAATCGCCTTATTATGAGGCTACTTTAAGAGCAGGTGCTAAAACTTTTACCATATACAATCACATGATTATGCCTACCTCATATGAAGGCGCTGAGGCAGATTACTGGAATTTGATGAATAATGTCACTATGTGGGATGTGGCAGCAGAACGTCAAGTAGAAATTACTGGAAGTGATGCCTTCAAATTTGTCGAATATATTACCTCAAGAGACCTTTCAAAGTTACAGATTGGGCAAGGGAAATACGCGCTAATTACTGATGAAGATGGAGGAATCATTAATGATCCTATCATTTTGAGATTAGGCGAGAGTCATTTTTGGCTATCGATTGCAGATAGCGACGTACTCCTTTGGACTCGAGGGCTTGCCTGTGGACTTGGATGGGACGTTAATATTTGTGAGCCAGATGTCTCTCCGCTTGCAATTCAGGGCCCTAACCATTTACCTTTAATGATTGACTTATTTGGTGACTGGGTTATGGATGTTAAGTACTTCTTTTTTAAAGAGTGTGAGCTAGAGGGAATCCCTCTTATTGTTCAAAAGTCGGGTTGGAGCAAACAAGGAGGCTTTGAGCTCTATCTTCGTGATGGCTCAAAAGGTGAAGAGCTATGGGACATTATTGCTAACGCTGGAAAGAAATATGACATTAAGCCTGGAACGCCTAATAATATTGAAAGAGTTGAGTCAGGACTGTTTTCATGGGGAAATGACATGGATATCAACAGTAACCCGTTAGAGCTTCCATTGGGGAATTTCTGTCAACTGGACAAAGAGGCTGAATACTTGAGCAGAGAGGCTCTTCATAAGATACGCTCTGAAGGGCCAACCAAAAAACTTGTTGGGCTCATTGTTGATGGCGATCCATTTGTTGGCGGTTGTGCCAGCCCATGGAAGGTCATGAGTGATAATCAAGTTTGTGGTAAAGTTTCAAGTGCGGCCTATTCACCGCGATTAAAAATTAATATGGCGATGGCAACAATTAACAATAGTCATAATGAGATCGACTCAGAGGTGATGGTTGAAACACCTTGGGGAACAAGGTCAGCAAAAGTGACCTCGATTCCCTTCAATTAGATTTAAATATCTTCTCTTATTTTCACAATAACTTTGCCTTTTGCGCGCCCTTTGGCTAAATACTCAAGGGCCTGTATGCTTTCATCAAAATTAAAAACTTTATCTATCAAAGGCTTGATTGTGCCTGATTCATATAGCTTTGCCAGCTTCTCAAGCTGATCGCCATTAGGAGACATAAATAGAAATCTATACATAGCATTCATCTTTGCTGCAGCTTTAGTAACTTTTCTTGCTTGAAAAGATAAGATCATTCTAATAAACTTGTTTAAGCCAAATTGTTCAGCAGTAATACTATCAATAGTTCCTGCAATAGATACTACTCTGCCACCACTCTTAAGGACTTTAAATGAGTCAAGAGTGTAATTACTGCCCAGCGTGTCATAGACCACATCAAATACAGCGCCTTCTTCTAGGTAGTTTTGCGAAGTGTAATCGATAACTTTATCAGCCCCTAAGCTTTTAACAAATGAAATATTTTTAGTACTTGTGGTTGTAGTTACTTTCGCTCCAAGATGTTTTGCAAGCTGAATAGCAAACGTACCAATACCTCCAGACCCAGCGTGAATCAATATACTTTCTCCCTTTGAGAGTTTTGCTATATCTACAAGCGCCTGGTAGGAAGTAAGCCCAACAAGAGGGATGCTTGCAGACTCATCAAAGTTTAGATTTGAGGGCATCAGCGCTGTATCTTCATCATTAGTTACCACATATTCAGCCATAGTTCCGACAAAGCTCTCATTTGGTCTTGAGTAGACCTTGTCTCCAACCTTAAACTTTTTTACGCTCTTGCCAACTTCTTCAACAATACCACTTACATCTCTTCCAATTCCTATAGGGAAGGAGATTTTACCCATGGCTTTAAAATCACCTCTTACAATTTTGTAATCATATGGATTGAAACTTGATGAATATGTTTTGATTAAGATTTGATTTGCTTCAATTATTGGCCTTGTCACTTCTTGCTGCTCTAAACTAGAACTAATATCTCCATACTTTGTAATCATTAATGACTTCATATATTTACACCTCTAAATAGATTATTAATTTGAAAAGGATGTATTTTAGTGGTATATTATAATTTATCAAGTACAAACTTAATTAATACTACTAACTACTTTCATACTGTTATGCAAAAAATTAAAGGAAATGAATCCCCTACAACTGCGGCTATAAAGCTTATTGGAGGGAAGTGGAAACTTTGTATTCTTTGGCAATTGTCTCAAAAAAAAATGCGTTTTGGAGAACTTCAGAGAGCTGTTGGAGATATTACTCAACAAATGCTCTCTAAACAACTCAAAGAAATGGCAAAAGATAATCTTATAAAACGAAAAGTTTATGAAGTTATTCCGCCTAAAGTTGAATACTCCTTGACTGCGTTTGGAAAATCGGGAATTCCAGTACTCACTGAACTTTGTAATTGGGCTTGCAAAAAATGACTTTAAATTAGATCTTTTTTTGAAGTGTAAAGTCATTATTAATAATGTGACTACTTTGATTTTCAGTTTTTAGACTATTATTATTAAACTAGCTTTCAAAGACATGGTGTTAAAATCAGATTAATTTAATGAATTTGATTTTTCAATGTCAAATTATGTGAGCACACACTGGGGAACGTACAGTTTCTCAAAAGATGCTAATAAAAAAATAAAGTTAGCGAATTGGAATCTAGACTCCTCCCCCACTAAATTCGGCTTGGGCTTAGCTGATGCTGCCAATGACAGTCTAAGAATTACTCAACCTTTTGTAAGGAAAGGATGGCTAGAGAATAAAGGCAAAAGTGATGGCAAAAGAGGTAAAGATGACTTTATTCCTATAAGCTGGGATAAAGCATTTGAACTCTCATCTGAGGAGCTACTAAAAACAAAAAATACGTATGGCAATTCAGCTATTTTCGCTGGCTCTTATGGATGGGCAAGTGCTGGCAGATTTCATCACGCTAAAAGTCAAGTTAATCGCTTCTTTAATTTATTTGGAGGCTTTAGTTCATCTTTTCAAAGCTACTCTTATGCCGCAGCACAAACTCTTCTACCCCATATAATTGGAGAAGATCTTTATTCAACGTTAGAGGATCACACCACTTGGAATGCTTTATCTGAAGACTGTGAGTTAGTATTAATGTTTGGCGGAATGCCCTTAAAAAATTCTAAAGTTTCAGCTGGTGGAGTTGGAAAGCACACAACTGAGCTAGGTATAAAAAAGTGCTTTGATAATGGAGTTGAATTTGTAAATATTAGCCCTCTGATAGCTGACTCTCCTGATTTTTTAAATGCTAAGCAAGTTCAAGTTAGACCCAATACAGATACCGCTTTAATGTTATCTCTTGCGTTCATTTTGATCAAAAATGACTCTTATAATAAGGACTTTATTAGGGATTACACAGTAGGGTTTGATAGTTTTGCAGATTACGTATTAGGTAAAAAAGATAGCCAAGAATGTAGTCCTGAGTGGGCTTCAAGTATTACTAGTATTCCAGTTAAAACAATCTATGAATTAGCCGACCTAATAATTACAAAAAAAACAATGATTTCTATATCTTGGAGCCTTCAAAGAGCCTCAAGAGGAGAACAGCCATTGTGGATGGGAATTACTCTTGCAGCTATGTTAGGGCAAATAGGAACTGCAAGTGGTGGCTTTGGGTTTGGATATTCAAGCGTAAATAGTACAGGTGATTCATTTCAAAGGATGCCATGGAAAAGCTTACCTCAAGGAACAAACAAGGTCAAAGATTTTATTCCAGTTGCAAGAATAACTGACATGCTAGAAAGCCCAGGAGAAGAGTTTAATTATGATGGTCAGAAATTAAAATATCCTGACATAAAATTAATTTATTGGGCAGGTGGAAATCCTTTTCATCATCATCAAGATCTTAATAGACTGGTCAAGGCTTGGCAAAAGCCTAATACAATTATTGTTAATGAAATTTGGTGGAACCCGCAAGCTCGCCATGCTGATATTATTTTTCCAGCAAATACAGCTCTAGAGCGTAATGATTTAATGCTCAATCCAAGGGATCCAACAATTGTTGCCAATAAGTGCGCCATGCAGAGCTTTAAAGATTCAAAAACTGATTATGAAATATTCTCTGGACTAGCGAAAAAACTTGGCTTTTTAGAATCATTTACTGAAAATAAAAGTGAAATGGACTGGATACAATATATATGGGATAAAAGTTCAGAAGCTATTCAAGAAAAAAATTTATCTTTACCGAGTTTTGAAGAATTTTGGGAAAAAGGTTTCTATGAGCTGCCTGCTCCAAAAATTGAAAATATTATGCTGTCTGACTTTAGAAAAGATCCAAATAAATTTCCATTAAAGACGCCGTCAGGCAAGATCGAAATATCATCTAAGATTATTGGAAGTTTTCAGTTAAAAGACTGTTTATCTCATCCACACTGGTTTGAGCCCTATGAATGGCTAGGAAACATTAAAAACTACTCATTACACCTCATTTCAAGCCAACCAAAGCATAGGCTTCATAGTCAACTTGATAACGGCTTAGACAGCCAAAATAGCAAAATAAACGGTAGGGAGCCTGTTCTGATTAACTCTAACGATGCATTAAACAGAGATATTGAAAATGGTGATATTGTTCTGTTATATAATGCTCGTGGCAAAGTTTTGGCTGGAGCAAATATTTCTGACAATGTGATGCCTGGAGTTGTTGTTTTATCAACTGGTGCATGGTTTGATCCAGATTATGATTTAAACATTGAGAGACATGGAAATCCCAATGTGCTGACTAAGGACATAGGAACTTCATCTTTAGGTCAAGGTCCTACATGTCACACAACTTTGGTTGAATTAAAAAAAGCAAACAAAGAAGAAATTATGGACGTCAAAATATTTAAAAGTCCAGAAAATCTTAAATAACTTAACTCAAATATTAATTAAATACATTCTATGGAAAATATTATAAAGTTTGAAAATGTTTCAAAATCTTTTGGTGATTTACAAGTTTTAAACAATTTAAATATGGAAGTTAAAGATGGGGAAAAATTAGCCTTAATTGGGCCTAGTGGTTCAGGAAAAACAACAATTTTAAGAATTCTAATGACGCTAGAAACTATCGATGATGGTTTTGTTTCAGTTAATGATGAATATTTGTGGCATGAAAAAAGTGATGGAAAAATTATTCCTGCTTCTGAAAACCATTTACATAAGATGCGCGATCATATTGGCATGGTCTTCCAACAATTCAATCTTTTTCCTCATTTAACTGCTATTGAAAATGTGAAGCAGCCGCAAACTTTAATAAAAAAGAAATCTGAAGCTGAGGCAAAAGAAAAAGCAGAAGAACTTTTTAACTTGGTTGGCCTTGGTGACAAGATTAATCATTATCCTCACCAATTATCAGGTGGACAACAACAGCGAGTAGCAATTGCAAGAGCGCTTGCAATGGATCCAAAAATTATGTTGTTTGATGAGGTTACATCCGCCCTAGATCCAGAGCTTGTTGATGAAGTATTAACCGTTCTGCGAAAATTGGCATCCGATTCTGACACCACAATGTTAACTGTAACTCATGAAATGAATTTTGCTAGGGAGTTTGCTGACAGGGTATTGTTTTTTGATGGTGGTCAGATTGTAGAGTCTGGCGCCCCTGAAGATATGTTTTCAGATCCTAAAGAGAGGCGAACTAAAGAATTTTTAAAGAAATTCATTAACAACGTTAATTAATTGGAATAGTTGAATTTTCTTTCACTTGGTTCATAACAACCATTGAGTTAAAACGCTTAATATTGGGGTCTTCCAAGAAATACTTTTTTGTAAACTCCTCATAGTCACCCATTTCCTCAAAGGTAGCAGTCAAAACGTAATCGTATTCGCCCGTTACATAATAACACTGCATCACTTCTGGAGCTTTTTGCATTGCTTTTTTAAACTTATTATCATGCTCTGTACTTTCAATATCACTCAGAATCTGAACCACTATTGTTATTTTTCTATTTAGTTTATTTCTATCAAGAACTGAAACATCTTTTTTGATAACTCCATCCTTACGCATTGAATTTAATCTTCTTTGGCATGCTGAGGATGAAAGCCCCACATCTTTTGCTAATTTCTCAGAGGTAACTCTATTGTTACTCTGAACAATTTTTAGAATTTTTCGATCAAAACTGTCTAAATTTTTCATATACCTCAATTATCACATAATTTATTTAAATAATCTTAAATTATGCGCTAATTATGCAAAAAATGTCTTATTTAAATAATTCTAATCTTTGTGTTAGTGTTAAACTTTATTTCCCAATTAACAAAAAAAGGAGAAAATAGTGAAAAAAATTATTACGTTATTTACCTGTTTTTTTCTTGTATTAGGTTTCACGCAGACTTCATCTGCAGAATCTGATACATTAAAAAAACTTAAGAAACAAGGTTACGCAACAGTTGCTGTTGCCAATGAACCTCCCTATAGTGATATCAAATCTGATGGATATGTTACTGGAGCGGCGCCAGATGTTGCACGCGCTGTGCTTGCAGTCCTGGGTGTTCCAGAACTTAAAGCTGAAGTTATTATGTACGGTGCTATGATTCCAGCGCTTCAAGCAAGAAGAGTTGATATGGCAACTTCTGGTCTTTATATTAAGCCTGGTAGATGTGAGTCTATTATTTATTCTGAGCCTGATCTTTGTGGTGCAGAGGCGTTTGCGGTTCCAGTTGGCAATCCAAACAACCTACTAACTTATGAAGACATTGCAGCTAATCCTGCATTAAAAATGACTACTTGTGCTGGTTGTGCTGAAGAGAAATATGCTTTAGAGCGCGGTGTAAGTGCTGATCAAATTATTTATTTTGATGCACCTCCAAGTGGTATAAAAATGCTTCAACAAGGTAGAGTTGATGTATTTGCTCTATCTGGTTTAGGTACAGCAGATCTTCTTAACAAGACTAATGATCCAAACCTTGAATTAATCATGCCAGTTACTGGTGTTCCAATGGGTTGTGCTGGTGCAGCATTTAACAAGGATGATTTAGAGTTTAGATCTGAATACAATATGGCTTTGGCTATGTTGAAAGCTACTGGTGAATTTGCAGCTATAATTGAGCCTTATGGGTTCTCTGCAGAAGCAACTGCTAGTAAATCCTACTTGACACAATGTCCTGATGGAATGTAAATTGTTTTTATAATTTAATCTTCCCTGTAAGATACTCGGGGTAGGTCTAATTAGAATTTACTTTACAACCTAATCTGCCCTGTAATATTTACAGGGCAGGTTTTTTTTAAAATTTTTTTATGAATGAAGTCTTAGAGTTCTACCCAATTCTTATTAAAGGAACGATTACAACAGTCCAGTTAACTGTATTAGGAGCTATATTAGCTCTAATTGTTTCTTTTATTGTTGGACTTGCAAGGATTTCTTCATTTGCTGCAGTTAGAGTAATTGCAATCATTTATTTAGAATTTTTCCGAGGCAGTTCTGCTCTCGTTCAAATGTTTTTTATATATTTCGTATTACCAATGTGGGGCATATATTTTGATGCCTTGACTGCTGGTGTAGTAGCCTGCGGACTTAACGTCGGCGCATATGGTTCAGAGGTTGTTCGAGGAGCAATACTTGCAGTTAGTAAGGAGCAACATGAAGCATGCAAAGCCTTAAACTATTCAAGCTTAAAAAAATATAGATACGTTATTATTCCTCAAGCCATACCAATCATGATTCCTACATTTGGAAATTTACTTATTGAGCTTTTAAAATTAACAGCGGTTGCCTCACTGATTACTATTTCAGATCTTACATTTATGGCTCAAATAATCAGGGTTCAGACTGCATTAACATTAGAGCCATTTTTACTCATACTTGTTATTTATTTTATTATTGCTACGGTTTTGGTTCAGATAGTAGATCTGATTGCTAAAAAGTTTTCTAAAGGTAGAAATATTATGACCGCAGGAGACAAATAATCATGGAGTGGAATTGGGATCATGCATTCGCTGTTCTGCCTCAACTAGCAGATGGCTTATTAGTAACTATTCAAGCTACCATTGTTGCTTCACTTCTTGCTTATGTATTGGGACTAGGGATTGCTATTGTCAAAATGTCAAAAAGCAAGCTTACACGTATTTCAATCTACTGGATTACTGAGTTTGTTAGAAGAACGCCAATCTTAGTTCAGCTTTATGTTGTATTTTATGTTCTTCCAGACTTTGGAATATTCTTAGAAGCCTTCACATGTGGTGTCATTGTATTAGGCATTCATTTTAGTACATATACTTCAGAAGTCTTTAGAGCTGGTATTGACAATGTTCCTAAAGGCCAGTGGGAGGCAGCAAAGTCACTTAACTATAACCCACTTCAAACCTGGAAAAATGTTATCCTGCCTCAGGCCATACCACCAATGATTCCACCTCTTGCAAACTATCTCATTACCATGTTTAAGGAAACACCATTATTAGCAGCAATTACAGTAGTTGAATTATTTAGAGCTGCCGATCAGTATAGTAATAGTCATTACACCTATCTAGAACCAATGACCTTAGTTGGAGTGTTCTTTTTGATTGTTTCAATACCATCAGCAATGTTAGCAATGAAACTAGAAAAGAAGTTTAAGCAAGCAAAGACGGCGTAAGTCAATTTTTGACCAAACAAGTCTGATCTCAACCCCTCTAGAGAACTCTAAACATTTTGATATGGTCAATACCTGCTTCTTCGTATATCTCTCCCTCACATACAAAGCCAAGATCTAGATAAAAACTATGCGCATGCCATTGAGATGATAACCAAAGCTTTTCAAGATTGTTTTTTTGAGCCCATTTAATAAGCTCTTGCATGACGGACTTACCAATTCCAAGTCCGCGATACTTTTTTAGAACAGCAACCCTTCCAATGTGTCCATCAATTAATATCCTTCCAGTTCCAATTGGCTCATCATCAGAATAAGCCAGTACATGCTTTGCTTCATCATCTAATCCATCAATTTCAAGCTCTTCTGGCACATTCTGCTCATCAACAAAGACCTCAAACCTTATTTTGCAGATATCTTTTTCATTGCCCTTATAGTCACAAATTTTGGATTCAATATTCATATTAATTTAATAATTATTAAGATACAAAAAATAAGTTAATTGCTAAAGCAAAATAAACGAATGCGGCTAGCTTATTTATGTTGTTTCCAACTGATTTTGATTTTTTAAGAAATCTCTCAAGAAAACTTCCAAGAAATGCAATCGATGAGAAAACACATAGCGCACTCAAAATAAATAAAAGACCAAGTGTTAGGATTTGAATAGTAACACTGTCCACACTAACATTAACAAATTGCGGCAAAAAAACCAGAAAGAAAAGAGCAACCTTTGGGTTGGTCAGATTCATTATTATGCCTGTAATATAATAGGATTGATTTGTACTTTTTTCTTTGCTTTCACCAAGAACTAGCTCCTCATTTTTTAGAGACAACCAGCCTAAATAAACAAGATAGCATGCACCCAATATTTTTAAACCATTAAACGCAATAGCACTGGTTTGGAAAATAACGCTTACTCCAACAGCTACCAAGAGAGTATGCCCCACTAGCCCAGTACATAGCCCAAGAGTTGTAAAAAAACCTACCCTCCAACCCCTTAATGCTGACTGCGTCATTACAAAGATATTATCTGGACCGGGCACAAAGCTTAGTACTATTGAAGCAGCGATAAAAGCAATAATTACCTCTTGACTTAAAACATCAAACATTATTCATTTTCATCATTATTTAAGAAAATACCTCAGAAGGATTTTTGTAAGCTTTAAATTCAAGTGCATTGCCAGAAAAATCTTCAAAAAACATAGTCACTTGTTCTCCAGCTAAGCCTTTAAATCGAACTGAAGGACTAATAATAAATGTCAACCCTTTGGATTGAAGCCTAGTCGACAAGTCATGGAAACTATTCCACTCCAATACACATCCAAAATGAGGCATTGGAACAGAAACATCATCCACCTTTGAGTTTGTATTACTTCTATAACCTGACTCGCCAACATGCAATGAAAGCTGGTG
>Ga0257126_1001062_pt1 | contig 20487 bp, 22 predicted proteins | sample SI060_120mmetaG_FD_190151 | JGI IMG/M metagenome (GOLD analysis project Ga0257126, IMG submission 190151) | Marine microbial communities from Saanich Inlet, British Columbia, Canada - SI060_120m | ecosystem: Environmental > Aquatic > Marine > Inlet | place: Canada: British Columbia | collected... | reverse complement strand
TAATACACGATGCATATATTACTTGTAATTTTGAAATAATATCACTAATATTTTCCTTTAATGAATTTGATCCATTAACATTTAAAGTAGCACTTGATGCTGCTGATGATGCTGCTGATGCTGCTGCTGTTGCTGATGTTGCTGCTGCTGTTGCTGCTGTTGCTGTTGCTGCTGCTGCTGTTTGTGCTGTTTGTGCTGTTTGTGCTGCTCTCAAAAGAGCTAGTAAGTCTTGTTCAGTAGGTGGCCCTCCACCATATTGCTTATATCCACCACCACCACCCATGGCATTAATCTTTGCTGTCAATGCTGCTATTTTTTCTTCTAAAGACATACTGTCAAAGCCTGGAATTCCAATATCTCCCTCAGCTTTGAGGGCTTCGATGGCTTCGTTTGCATCTTTTATTGCACTTTGTGCAGTTGCTGCTGCGGCTTCAGCCTTACTCTTAGCTTTTGTTGCTATCACTTCTGCTGTTGCTGCTTCTTCAGCCAGTCTCTTTCTCTCAGCTTTATCTGCTTCTTCAACCTGTCTCTTTCTATCAGCTTCAGCTGCTTCTTCAGCCAGTCTCTTTCTCTCAGCTTCTTGGTCTACTGCTGCTGGTGGTGCTACAGCTCCTTTTTCTGATTTTTTTGGTCCTGTATGACTGATATCCCCGGTATCTTTTTTTGCATAGTCATGTGTGCAATAACCTTTTTCTTTTTGAATTTCAAATATTTCATTATGAAATGAAAATGTTTTTCCGTCATCAGTATTAATTCTATAAATCCTTGTATCTGAATTTGTGTTTAATAGGGTTTCTAGTGCTGCTTTTTTTAGTATAGCATCATATTTTAACACTACCATATTCTTATCAGGATCAGGATAGTTTTCACACTCAAAAATATCTTTTTTATACATGAGCTCGGTAATCTCTTTACTATCATAGGTTAATTTACCGTTACTTTCACTTATATTACCTAAAACAAAGTTTGTTTCATCACCACTGCTTTTGGTTCCTCTCTCATTCCCTTTGGTATATTCTGCGTCTACTGGTGCTGATGAAGCTGGAGCTGGTAGTGATGCTTCTTGTGGTGTTTGTTGTGCTTCTGGTTGTGCTACAGCTCCTTTTTTTGGACCACAATAAGTTAATACTTGATCGTTATTACCATATTCATATTTGCACCAACCTTCGGCTATTTGCTTCTTAGCCATATGATATTCAAAGTCAATTGAGGGGGGACCTACGAAGTGAATTCTTGTTATAGCCGAGTTTTTATTATTAAATATCTTTGTTATTTCTCCTTTAACAGTTGTGGCGGCGGGGTCAAAATTAACTAACATCGCTTCCCCCATGCCACCTTGTTTATTTGGCACTGCGTGGGGGCAGTTGTAAATATCTTCATAATATTCAACCCCTGAAATTACTGCATATTTTCTATTATTATTACCATCCTCTTTAAATTTATCATCTAGATACGTATCGTTATAAATTAAATATTCTTTATCTGGAAACAGATTACCACTAGTATCTTTTTTATATTGTTTGAGCTTTTTTTGATAGTCACTTCCCCACAATCCCTTAAAATCCTTACCTGTTACTACTTTTATCGCCTTAATATCAAAGTCTTGATCAGATTTAACCGTTTTAGAATAGCGATCTGCCGTCCTCTCTCTTTTTTTAAATGTTTCAGATCCTCCATCATATCTTATACTAATATCAAACTGCTCAATATCCTCAATTTCTTCAATGACTTTTTGAAGTTCATCCTCATTGTTAATCTGAGCAAGATATTGTTCGGGACCCCCCTCATTCTCGAGTCCATTTGGGTATTGTGTAACTGTAAATTCCGTTACTTGTTCTTCTACATCATCAACGTTTATAATAAGTTTTCCGTCTGTATAACTTAATTTGTCCCAGAATTCTGCATATCGCACTTTAGGTACATGATCTGACCCACCTCTTAAACTCTTTCTTAAGTTATACTTTCTTCTAATAAGTCTTGATCTATTTCTGGAATTGGAATTATTCTTAATTTTTGATCGTTTTTTTGAACTATTAGATAAAACCATATATAATATTTCAAGATTTTTATTTAAAAAAAAATTTTATCTTTATTAATTATATATGTCAAATAAACAATGCAATGAATTCTATGTAAATAATGATTATCCAGTTGATGTCAAATCAGATATCCCTCCCGAATTAAGAAACAAAAATCCTTATAGTGTTATGCCAGCACACGTTCCTAATGGTGGATTGTATAGAGGTCCCCAAATTAATAAATGGTATGTTCCTCAAGAAGCTCCACCAACAACAACATATTTCAATCAAGTTTTATTAAGAAACGTTCATCCATCTCCACCTCAAGGTGCTACTGAACATTATCCATCTAATCAAAGAGTTGGAAATAACTATGTTTCAACACCAGGTATAAACTGGTATAATAGTGCATATCCAAGAAATGCTGGACCCTTTAATATTAAGGTTTCAGACCCAAACTATAAAAAACAATAAATTAATAAATTAATAAATAATTTTATTTTTATTTATTTTAGACAAAAAGTAATTTAGTGCAACGTAAATATTCGGGAACTGAAAATCAATATGTTCATTTATTACATTTTGTTTAGTTATTAATACAGTTATCCAACCAAAATTTTTAGCTTGTATTAAATTGTCTATACTATCTTCAAAAAAAACACATTTATCTTTATCCTTTATATTTGCTAGATTTATAAATTTCTTATAACTCGAAAAATTAGGTTTTAAATCCGTTATAGTGTCCCTTGCTATAATTTTTTCAAAATTATTTATAATATTCATTTTATCTAGACATACTAAACCATGTGAAAATGTTCCATTTGTAAATATATATTTCTTAAAAGGAAGCATTTTTAATAAATAATTAAGCTGTGTGTCATTTTTTAATAATTTATAATCAAATCCTATTTCTTTAGGGATATCATATAAGGTATAGTCTAAATCAAAAATCCAATATAACATATACTCTATTTATTTTATAAAAATTGATAAATAAACTTATAAATTATTTTTTATATTATAATTGATAAATGGATATAAGAAAGTTTTTTACTATTACAACAAACAACACAAATAATATTATAGATAATTTAAATTCAAAAGAATCAAATTCAAAAGAAAAACAAAAAGATATTTGTAAAAAGATTTATACCAATCAAAATATTATTGAAGTATTTACTGATGGATCTACATTTAATAATGGAAAGAAAAATAAGACTCAATTTGGAGGTATAGGAATTTATTTCAATGATAATAAATATCCAAGTATTAGTGAATGTTTACATGGGAAAATAACAAATAATATAGCAGAAATAAAGGCAATTATTGTTGCAATCGATTATATAATTAACCTTAATAATTTCAATATTCTAGATACTTTTATGCATATTTACAGTGATAGCGAATATACTATTAACTGTATTGTTAAGTGGTCTAAAACATGGGAGAAAAATGGTTGGAAAAAGCGGGATAAAAAAGAAATATCAAATAAGGATTTGATTATCAAACTATATAACTATTACAAAAAATACAAAATAAAATTTATTCATGTGAAGGCTCACACTAGTGAACCTAAAGATCCTATACTCCATAAAATTTGGTATGGCAATAAAATGGCAGATAAACTAGCAACAGACTCTAGTAAAAAATCATCTAAAGAATTTTACAATGTAAATGGCTTAAGCTCAAAGTCCAAGTCTAATTCGTTTTTCCCTTCTCCAACTTTAGCTTCAGTTGTAGATTTAGCTTCAGCTACAACTTCATCACCCAATTCTTGACTAACTTCTTTAAGTCCATTATTATCTTGATTCACCAACACTTCAGCAGATGGAACTCCAAACACTTCACCAGAGGCATTTCCAAACATTGAGGCATTACTATTACTTTCAAATGATAAACTATTTTGTATATGCGAATCATCATTTGACATAATATCTAATGGTTCTTCATGATCATTTTCAACTAAAGTTTCATTATATTGTTTTTGATATTCAGATTCAAGAAGCCCAATAATTGTAATTTGCGAATCTCCAAATTCATATCTCTTACCTAAAACACGAATTTTAATAATATCTCTTTCTCTTAAATCTTCAAATTCAAGATTATCAATGTGATGTTGTTTGGCAAGAAGAATATTCAATGGTGAATCTTCTACACCTAATATTTCTGCTAAAATACCCATTTTATTACTATTAATAACAGAACATTCAATTGTGGCGCCTTCTAAAGGATTGCATAAATCTACTAAATATTCAATATGAAATAATACATTTCCATTAAAATGACTTGTTAAACTTTGTCCTAGACTTCTTTTAACCAATTTTACACTATTTTTTCTTACATAACCATTTTTAATACATTTACCTTCTACATTTAATCTTATTTTTTTTATAATTTTTTTATTTAAATTACTATTTAATTCTTTTGGTTCAACACTTAATGAACTTTTAATTTTTGTAGAAATAAACAATTGTTCCATATTTTAATTTAATATATATTATATAATATTCTTTATTTCAATTTTATTAAAAAAATAACAAAATATTAATTTAAATTAATCTATTTTTCATTTAACTTATATTCTAAAGTTTCTTCAGAATTATAAAAATATCTATTATTTGTTATTATGTCTAAATATCTAAAATATATTTCGAGCTCGTAACACAAAAATTCTTTTCCAGGAATTATTTTTTTGTCAGTATCCTTATAATTATTATTTTTAGAAAAAGATTCTGCTTTTGACAATTCTTCATTGATTCTCTGGATATAAGTTACTACCTTATTCTTTCTCATACCATCATTATTGCATACACTACCAGTTTTAATTTGTGTTCCCTTTTTGCCCTCTAATTGTTTATCTCTGATTTTAAATAAGATTTCATTTGCTGGCATTTTATGTTCTAAATAACCACATAATACTGCTGCTGGACGTGTTTCATTATTTTCATCTACTTTTTTCAATGTTGATTTTTCTATAGCTTTTGATTCTTCAATAGTTGATTTTATAAAGTTATTTCCTTGAAATTTGTAATATATAAGTCTTCCATTTTTAATTATTTTATAACCAAACAATTCATTTTTACCATTAAATGATGGATCCTTATAGTGAACATGAGTTTTTGTATACAATATATTATAGCAATTGTCAAATAATAGGATTTCATTGGGTGACAAAGTATTATTATTATTTTTTTTAATCAAATATTTAATTAATATTTCTTTCGAGTTTGGGTTTAAATAATCAATAATATTACCATATTCAAATATTTTTTCATTCATTTCTTCTAATTTTTCCAAAACTATACTTTGTCTTTTATCTGCCTTAATTTTTTGAGTAAAATTATTTAATTTTTCAATAGTAATAATCTTTTTCATTATTTCATTTACCACTCTAAGCATTTTAGAATTTATAGTATCTGAATTATTATTTGCAATTTTAATAGATGTAGATGAAACCTTTGTAAATTTTTTCTTTGATTTGGGGGATGGTATACTTGACGTATTAACTTTTGCAGAATTATTAGTAGCCAATAATCTGTTATTTTTTTGATGAGAAATAAAGTCTATTACTCTTTTGTTACTCAAATTTAATCTATTAACTCTATTATTTCGTTTTGATTTTAATGTATTATAGGTAACTAATTTATTTTTCTTATGATATGGAATTAATATATATTTACCATTTGAAAATATTAAATTTGACTCGTAATTATTTCTATCAAATAATGGAATATTTTGGGTTATCATTTTATGTAAAGCCAAAAATACAACAATTTTTTCCATAGATATTTTATTCAAAATATCTTTCAAATTATAATAATATTTTTCTTTAAAAAGTGGTTTTTGATTATAACTTCCAAATTTTATTATCTTTATAGCATCATTAATTTGGTCTTGTAATACTATGGGTGTTATTGTATCATAATCTATTTCTGTTTTTTTTAGTTGTTCTTTAAGATTTGGATTGCATGTATAATTACATTCTTCGTAATTACATTTCTTACTTTTGTCTAGTAGTTTCCAAACATCCTCTTCATATTTATTTACTTCAATATTAAGATTACAATCTACTGAATTTTTTTTTAATAAATATTCAATTTTTCCCATTTGAACAGATTTTATTTCGGCATTTCTGTAAATCTTTAAATCCAATGTTTCATTATCATTAATTGGTTTTGATGATAATGTTGATGCATATAAAAATAATTTTACAGTTCGATTTTCTTTTGGTAACTCAATATGAGAGCAATTTCTAATACCTCTACCAAAAATTTGATCAATCTTATTTAAATGAAACCAAGGTTCTAATATATGTATTTCTCTAATATATTTAAAATCTAGACCTTCTGCTGCGGTTTCACTGCCGATAATAATTTTGACCTTGTCACCATCTATATTTTGATTTTCTATTTTAATATAATCAGAATAGGCATTTTTCGATAAATCATTATTTCCTGAAATTATAATATAATTACCCCGAGTTTCTTTTGATTCATATTTTTTTCCAAGTAAACTACCACCATACTTTTTGTAACCTAAATTTTCTAATGCCAATGATAATGGTAGAATTCCAGATGCCAAAAATTGAGAATATATAAATACAATACCTTCACTATTTTGGACATTTGTTAAAATTTTATGAATTTTAGTTGAATATTTTATTATATTTTTGTAATCAAATAATTCTTTGATTTCATCACTTTTATATGTATATTTTAATTTTTTATTCACTTTGATTTTATCTACTACAGATTCAAGACCATTATCTCCTATAAATTTATCCAATCTGAAACTTTCTCTATCTAAGTAAATTCCATAATCACTTAATGGAAACACAATATTTGAACACATAATAGCGGGTTGATTAAATGCACCATATGTAGCTTTCTTTTTGGTAGTAGAATTGTCTGCAATCATTGATGAATTCTCCATTAAATTGTATACGTCTTTTTGCAAACCTTCCATAACACATGGAACAATTTTTAAATCTTTTATTCTTTTTTCTTCACTTATTTCTTCTCCTAAATTATCCTTAATTGGGAATTCAGTTGATTTTATTACTTGTTCTTCAGGATAAATACCAAGAGGAAACCTGTATGGATTTTCTCCACGAACATATGATATGTATCCCTTTGTTTTATTAAGAAAATCTGGTATTCTCTCTTTGATAATATTACTATTTGAATCAAAATATTCGTTTACATTCATTTTAGCCTTTTTGTCATTGGTTAAAAGTAAATTCATTAAATATATAATTTCTTTAGATGTATCAAACATAGGAGTAGCACTAAGAAGTAACAATTTCATATTTTTTGTTAAAGAAAAAACGTTTTCTAATATTGGTGGCAACACCTTAAGATCATTACTTTCTTTAATATTATGAACTTCATCAATTATAAATACTGTATCGGAGTATTGTTCTCTAATTCTATCTTTAAATATTTTATTTTGAATATCACTTGAAAATTTTGTTTCTATATCCTTTTTCATTTTTTGTATTAAGTTTGCAAATTGTTGATATCCATAAAACTCATATCTTTTTTTGATTAATTTATTAATTTTCCGTTCTAATATTTCAGGCGATTCAACCAACATTTTTTTATAATCGGGAATCTCCTTAAGATATTTTTCACCAGTGCATTGATAGTATGTCATACCAGATTTTAATTTATTTAGATTAAAAATATTTTTCATAAAATTTGCTTTAATACTTGGATTGAGCAAAATTATAACCTTTTTGTTTAAACGTTCTAATTCTTCGGTGTATTGTTCAGCAATTGAGATACTTGTGCAAGTTTTTCCAACTCCAGTTCCATGATATAATAACATTGAATTATAAGGGGTATCTGGAGATAAAAATGCTTTTAAAAATTTTTGATTTTTAGTAAGATTGAATACAACATCTTCTTTTGTTTTCTCGCCAGTAATTGTTTCATATAATGGGTCGCATAATTGTTTTGATAATTGTTCTTTTTCTTCTGAATTCATTTTTTTATCTTTGAAATGTTTATTTAAATAGAATTCTAATTTTTCATATATTTTTTTATTGAAATTCATGTCATCATATGATGGATAGTAATTATATTTAGGTTTGTATAATATATCTGATTGTAAATTCTTTTTGTCCATTGCATTTATTAAAGCTTCATATGTTATTAAATTATCTTTATTTGATTGTTCATTGCATATATCAATAATGAGCTCTTTTGACATTTTAATAAGTTCATCTTCATGTAATAAAATAAATTTGGATGTTCTAGTTTTTATAACGGCATCTCTTAATTTTTTGTCTTGCGATGCTTCTTTTTTTTTTGATTTTACTAAAAATTTTTTTTTTTTTGATTTATCCATTACTATTAATCTATAAAATATATTTATTCAATTGTGAATATTAAATGAATAGTTATTAAAGATTTAAATAAGATATTATTTAAAATTTAAAATTTAAAAATAGAATACATAATTTGTGGGTGATAATGTTTACACTTGTATACTAATAAGATTTTCATAGTTTATTAGTATTATTTGATATTACAAAAATTCAATGTTAAAGAATAGTATTATATCTCCAGACTTTATTTTAGATTCAATAAAAGATTTAGAGATTATCATTATTTATTTAACAAATTAATTCTATTATAAAAATTATCAATACACTCGTTGCATTTTGAAGCGAAATAATTATGTAAATAAGTTTTATTAGAAGAAGGTTCCGAATCAATAAATGTTTTTTCTATAGATTGATTTATATGAATTTTCCCATCTTCCCATGTATATGTTTTGACACAAAAATCTACACATTTAAGATTATTTGGATCAACTACCTTATCATAATAACAATTTGGGACATTATTTAATTGTTTTTTGCTATCTTTACAAATTTGTGTTTCTTTAGTTATTGCACAATTGTTATTATCACAACTAAAATCAGAACAAATACCATTGCTAAATTTTTCTCTTTTTGAATTTATAATTACAATAAATATAAACAAAACTAATATTATTAATAAAAATATTATTTTTATCATTAAAATAAATAAATATATAAAATTTAATAGTAAAATAAATGAATATATAAAAGCAAAAATAAATAAAATTATAAATTACAATCCTAAGTAAAAGATTTCATATGTGTCAATCCTTGATAGAAATTATTTATACATTCACCACATTTTGTAGATATTATATTTTCATTCGATTGATTATCTTTTATTTTTCCTAACAGGTTTGGTATACTAACAATAATATTTTTTGTATTGTCTGTGGTATATGTATGTTGATTAATACAAATACCAACGCACTCTGGTAGTGCGGGATCTACAGTCTTTAATTGTAATTGAGTGTTTACACCAGAAGAATCACCATTACTTAATACATCCACCAAACTTCCAGTTGAACCAGAGTTATCATGTAAACCACATTTAAGTTGAACATTTGAAAAAGTTTCGTTTTTATTAATATTTAATAAAAATGCTAAAAAGATAAATACTATAAGTAAAATAAAAATTTTTATCATTATAATATATTTATAAATTTTTTGGATTTAAAAAACTTTTAATCCAATTATTATAAGATATTTTTTCAGTACTTGATTCGTCGTTATCAATTGAATAATTGTATCTAAGATTTCCGTGATTACTATTTATATCCCTTAAATTATTAATATTTTCCATATAATTTTTAATTGCATCATTACAACCAGAGGAAAACGCTAATTCTTCATGAGATTTACAACCGTCACTTGTTGGTATAAAAGCATCTGATTGTGTATGTTGTTGTAAACACCTTGAAATTATATATTCTTTACTGTTAGGATTCGGTTTAAAATCGCAATAGCTACATTGTTGACAATTTTCTAATGATTCTTGTTGATTAGATGCTGCTTTTGTTTTTTCATGAAAATTTTCTTTACTACATAATCTATAAATAAAAACTAAAACTAATATTAAAATAACAAAAATTAATAGTTTTATCATTAAATAATAAATATAAATTTATTTTAGAAACTTAAATTTGTTTTAGAAACTTAAATTTGTTTTAGAAACTTAAATTTGTATACAAAATTTATAAATAAATATAAATAATTAATAATTAATAATTAATAAGTTTAAATATTACCGTCATGCATTTTCTTTATAGTAGTTATATTTTCCCAATATTTATCAACGCAATTATTTGAATTTCCACTACACTTAGTTTTATTTAAAATTGCATAACCAGATAAATAGTTAGTTTTTTTTTCTGAGCAAAAATTGTTGTTTATAATACAATGACTATATATATCTTCTCCACATTTGCAATCATTTCCCACACAATTTTTTTTTGTAGAATGATTATTTATTGGTTTATTTGCTAAATGACAATAATTTTTATTAGGATTATCTCTATTGTATTGCAAAATATTTTCTTTGGCATACTCAGAACCACTAGTATTTGCTTCGTCCCAATTTACTTTTTGAACGTGTTCAATAATACATGTATTTAAACATTTTGGTCCATATTGGTCTAAGTCATACTCATCTGGATTAACAATACTATGTATACCATAATTATTATTAGTTGATATTGGATTTGGTGGGTTAAGTATAAAATTTTCTTGCTTTCTTAATGTAATAATAATAACAAAAAATAGTGTTAATAGAATTAATATTTTTATAATCATTAATAATTTAAAATATTTTTTTTAATGTAGGAATCGGCTTTATTTAAAGTTTTTTTCTTTTCTTCATTATAGTCTCTTATTAATCTCAATGATTCATTTAATGTAAACCACCTTATTTTCTTTATTTCTGTATATTGATTGTAATTATTCTGATCTATTACTAAATTCGTGTCTTTTAAAGATTTTGCTAAATAATATGTATGTTGATATCTAATATTATTAGTTCCTGAAAAAATTTCTTCAAATCTAATAGAATTATCAATTATTTCATAGTTTTGATGATTATATCCAGATTCTTCTTCAAATTCTCTTTTTGCACAATCTAAATCTGATTCTCTTAAATTTCTTCTTCCTTTTGGAAACCCCCACTCAGTTTCAGTATAAATTTTTGGAACTAATTCATTTATTTTTTTTAAATTATATTCTTCATTTTGTAATTTAATTCCATTCTTTAATTTATAAAATTTATCTTTTGAACTTGAATATTCATTATGAAATTTTTTATTATTTAAATTCATCCATAATTCATTCCATAAATAATCAAATTCTTTGTTTAGAATTTTATCTCTCTCTTCTATTGTCATAATTTTAAATATTTCTTTTATATAATCTAAGTTCTCAAGATTATATTTTCCCCTCATAAATTCAACAAAACCTAAAGTATCTTTCCGTTGTATTAAAAGATACTTTATAATACCTGATTCAATCTTATATAAAATAACTCCAAGACTCATTATAGGTGCTAAGCATCGTCTATATGTGTGACCTTCTTCACCACAATTTCCACAATATATATTCTTGTTATTCATATTGTTTTAATATTCTAATATTTAATATAATTTATTTTTTAAGTATCTAAATTAAAAAAATTGTGTGTTAATAATATATGGATCCAAAAGTTTGGGGACCAAAATTATGGTTTATAATACATACATTAGCATTAAATTATCCAGATAATCCTTCATATGAACAAAAAAGAATACATGAAGATTTTTTTAATAATCTAGTATTTTTGATTCCTTGCGAAAAATGCAGAATACATTATAGACAACATATTAATAATAATCCAGTTGTGAATCATTTGAAGAATTCAGACACATTATTTAGATATACAATCGATTTGCATAATAAAGTTAACAAAACATTAAATAAGAGAACATATAGTTATGAAGAAGTAGTCAAGTTTTATAGAATTGAGTATGGAGATGAAAGAGCTAATAATTATATTTTTAATAGAAAAACTCTTTTAGGAGTTCTTATTGCAATAGTATTAAGTGGATTAGGGTATTTAGTATATAAAAAGTATCCTAGAAGATTAATTTACAAAAAATAAATTTATATTTAAATTATTAATTAATTTTAAGAATAAAAAAAAAAAATATTATATTAATTTATAAAATGACAAAACAAGTAGTTAATTTAGAAATGGTAAATTGTGCATTATTGGTTGTTATTTTAATTTTAGTTGTTTTCTGTTGTTTAAGAAATAATAATGAAGGATTTCGAAGTTGCTCAGATTGCGAAAATATAGGATTTCAACCATCAAGAAAAGTTTGCATGGAAAAATTGTGTGGACTTAATGGACATATCCAACCACCTAATGGAAATAACAATATACCACATAATGGAAATCTAACACCACAGATTGGAAACACACCACAACCACCCACTGGGTCAGGACCACCTAACGGACCAATGGGCGGTGCACCACGATTTCCATAAGATATACATAACATCGTGTTATAATATTGAATTTCGTAAAAACCAAACTTAATAATGCGTAATTCCCAATAATAAAAGAATGTATTGCATTCTAAATTGTTTAAATCAAATTATTTAAACTTCAACAAAAATATTTTAGATTTATAATGAATGAATATATTTTAATTTTATTTTTTATAGTTTTTGTTTTAATATGTGAAAACAAATTAAAATTTTATCATGTTCAAATTGCATATAAAAACTTTGGATTAATTAAATTTGCTATTAAGAACTTACTTTACGCATTACCATTAATAACACTTTATTTTAATTATGATAGTATAATAAAAAAAAAGAAAACAAATAACACCATGAAAAATAAAATTACAATCACCACACGGAATGTGTCACACACTATAAAAAAATATATTGCATCAAATCAAGAATGGAGATGTAACTATTGCAAAAAAATATTAGACGCATCATATGAAATTGATCATATTATTCCATTATATAAGAATGGAAATAATAATATATCCAATTTACAGGCATTATGTAGAAATTGTCATGGAAAGAAAACAATTATTGATAGATTAAACTAATACTTAATTTTCTCCTACAAAATCGGTTGTTGCAAAAGATTTTCCACAGGTTCCAAGGAATTCATCTACATTGTCTGATTTACAACACGCTTCTAATTCTTTAAATTTACTTTCTCCGTCTTTAGGACATCCTTTATTTCTATCTGGATGAAATATTTTAGTTTGGCGGCGATAATGTTTTTGTCTTTCTTTCATAGTATCACCATTACATTGAACTGGTTTTTTTTTCTGAGATGGACATCCCTGTATTGGATGATTTTCCATAGTTTCAGAATTATTACTATTATTGAAAGCAATTACACCTGTAGGTGAATTAGATTTATTATAATTAATATGTTTCCATTCTTCTGCCTCACTAGCCTTAGCCTGTTTAATTTGTTTTTTTAATTTTAATGATGCCGTAAAATTACTTAATTTACCCATCATATCTCCAAATCCTTTAGCAATTTTATATTTTTTTCGTGAACTTTTACCAGATCCTCTTCGCGAACTTTTACCAGATTCTCTTCGTGAACGCTTACCATAACCTCTTCGTGAACGCTTACCATAACCTCTTCGTGAACGCTTACCAAAAGTGTTTCGTGATATTTTCATAGATTTTCTTGCCATTTTTTATAATATTATAAAAGAAATAAAATATAATTAAATTATAATATGGCAAACAATAATAATGCTGGAAAGGCTAATAATGCTGTAAAGAATAATGCTGTAAAGAATAATGCTGGAAAGGCTAATAATGCTGGAAAGGCTAATAATGCTGGAAAGGCTAATAATGCTGGAAAGGCTAATAATGCTGGAAATGCTAATAATGCTGTAAAGAATAATGCTGGAAAGGCTAATAATGCTGGAAAGGCTAATAATGCTGGAAATGCTAATAATGCTGTAAAGAATAATGCTGGAAAGGCTAATAATGCTGTAAAGAATAATGCTGGAAAGGCTAATAATGCTGTAAATAATAATGCTGGAAAGGCTAATAATGCTGGAAATAATAATATTCCAACAGTAGTATCAACGAATCTTATTAGACCTCCAATTTTTGACAATAAATTAAAAGAAATGAATTATAATAAACTTCCTAAAATTGAAGAAAAAACAATTAATATTGATAAATTATATGGCAAAATTGATTCATTGACACAATCATCACTTAATTTAAAAATAGCAATCGTAATAATAATATTATTATTAATAATTTGTATATGTGTTTATTATTTTTATTATAGAAACAAAAATCCAATCAATAATATTAAAGTTTATATCGAAAAACAAACATCAAGTAACAGATATACTTTGGATGGTGATTTTATTGATTTACCTAAAGATGGATTTGACTATTCATTAAGCTTTTGGATATATATAAACGATTATTATGAAGATTATACATATTGGAGACATATATTACATAAAGGTCCAGGACCAGTAAATGATTTAATAGAACATAAATCTTGGAATTCATTGACACAAGAATTTAAAGAGCAAAGTCCAGGTATTTGGCTTCATCCTAATAAAAATAATATTAGATTAGCTTTTACAACAGAGATTTCAAAAGATTATTGCAATTCTAACTTTTTAGAAAATACTTGTATAGACAAAGAATATTGTATGTGGGATGGTTTGACATGTAAATTAAAAAATGAACATGCATTTACAAAAGACGAATTAGTAGATTATGAAAATACAGATAAAAAATTAGTTGAATATATTGATTTGGAGAACGTTCCAATTAAAACTATGGTGTTTATGTCTTTCTCTTTTGAACAAAAAGTTTTAAACATATATATGAATGGTAAATTGCATAAAACAAAGAAATTTCTTGGAACACCAGTTTTTAATAAAGACAAAATGCATTTTAATTTAAAAAATACTTTTAATGGAACAATATTTAAATTTAGATATATACCAGTAAGTTTAAAAGCTGAAGATTTTTTAACATTTTATGAAGATATTCCAAATGTCAAATATTTCCCAAAAAAATATAGAATAAAAAAATATGCTAAGCAAATGAAATTTAAAGAAATGATTTCTGTCATGTTAAATTAAATTATTAAAATTAAATAGTAGATAATATTATATGGAAAAAAAAAAAATTATAATTGGTGTAGTAATTTTGGTTATACTTATCATAATAATCTATTTATTTTTAAATAAAGATTCTGGACATAACGTAATTATGAATGATTTTGATTTTTTTTATAATGATAAACAAAGATTGATTGGTAGTGAAAATTTCAAAGAATCGTTATTTGGAGGAAGATATAGTTTATCATTTTGGTTAAAAACTTCAAATATCCCAAGAAATGCGTCTTGGGATTCAACAACCGAATCTTCAAAAATAATTTTATTTAAAGAGGGTAGTCCAAATGTTTTATTTGTATTTCCTAACACAATTAGAATAGAAATTGGATATAAGGATGATGAAGGATCATTAGATTATTATCATTTTGATTTTGAATTATATGAATCACAGATGTGGAATAATTTTATTGTAGTTGTCGATAATAGAAAAGTAGAAGTGTTTAAAAATAAATTATTAGTTATGACTAAAATAATTGATAATGTTCCATGGATATCAAAAAAAATGATGAGTATAGGAAAAAAAAAAGAGAATTTCTTTGGATATGTGGGCTTTATTGATTATTATAATTATTCTTTAACAAGAGAAAACGTAATAGAATTACATAATAAAAGAAAAAAAAAACTACCTAAATATTTAATGAATTATAAACAATATTTGGATAAAGATACAAATGAATCATCAAATATACTTAATTTAATAAATAAATAATTTTTTTTTCTAATAATATTTCAAATGGCAGATAATAATTCAAGTAAAGGTACCAAAACAAATAATGCAAGAAATAATAGTGGAAATAATGCAAGAAATAATAGTGGAAATAAAGTAACATTAAGAAATAATAGTGGAAATAATGCAAGAAATAATAGTGGAAATAAAGTAACATTAAGAAATAATAGTGGAAATAATGCTAGTAATTTATCAAAGGGTGCTATTAAAGCAAGTAAATTAAAATTTAATTCAAATAATTCAAATAATTCAAATAATTCAAATAATTCAAATAATATTGCATCAAGTAGTTTATTATCAAATATTGCAAATAAAGCCAAAAATAGTATTAAACCAAACTCATCAAATACAATAATTTATATTGGTATTGGCATTCTTATTATTGTATTAATTGTTGCTGGATATTTTATTTATAGACACTATAAAACTACTAGAAAATCTCAAGTTATTACAAAAAATTTTATTCCGTCAATTCATGATGCATCAATTGATAAAAGAATAAATTATGGGTCAATTCCAGAATCATCACAAGGTAATGAATATAATATAAATATGTGGGTTTATGTTAACGACTATGTATATAGAAAAGATGAAGATAAATGTATTTTATATAAGGGAGATGTAGTTGGCACTTTAAATAATGGAGAACCAGAAAGTAATGTAAATACAAAATGTAATCCAAGTGTGTGGCTTTTAAAAAATGTGAACACATTAAGATTGCTTATTGGATTAGAAACTACTTATGAATCAAGACAAGATTGTAATCAAACATTACAAGCTTGTGGAGAAGTTATAGAATCTGAAACATGTGATATTGAAAACTTTCCCTTACAAAAATGGGTAAATGTAAATATTAGTTTAAGAAGTAATGTTTTGGATATATTTTTAGATGGAAATTTACATAAGAGCTGCATTCTTAGTGGTTTTCCAATAATTAACAAAGGAGATTTATATATTTGCAAAGATGGTGGATATAATGGTTATTTATCAAATTTAAAATATTCAAATAAGGCACATCCATCAGCAGAAATTGCAAAAATATACAGAAATGGTCCTACTTTAAAATAATTTGATTATTTTTTTTTAATATAATTAATTTATATAATAATATTATATGAATAAATTGAAGTCATTTAATTCTAATCCAACAATAAGTAAAATTACTGGTAATCCATTAATAGTAAAAATAATTATTATTATTGCTGTAATATTTTTTACTATTTTACTTATGAATTTATTAAGAAATTTTGTTATTAAAACACTTAGAACAAAACATGACAAACCAATGATTTTAGAAGCAAGTAAAAATGCTAAAAACAGTATGATTATTTCTCAAGATCCATCAAATAGAAATTCTATTATGCTTTATAGATCTGACGACAAAAGTGGTATTGAATTATCTTATAGTTTTTGGTTTGTTATTGAAAATATGGAATATAAATTTGGTGACTGGAAGCATATGTTTCACAAAGGAAACAAGACATCTCATCCAAATAGAGCACCAGGTGTTTTTATTCATCCAGACAAAAATTCTTTAAGAATTTACATGAATACAATGGAAGATATTTTAGAACATGTTGATATTGATAATATTCCTTTAAGAAGATGGGTTCATATGGTTATATCATTGAATCATAAATATTTAGATATTTATATAAATGGAAGGCTAAAAAAAAGACATGAGTTTACAAGCACTCCTAAACAAAATTTCGGCGATCTTTGGTTAAATCTTTTTGGAGGATTTGAAGGATATTTGTGTAGAATGCAATATTTTAGAAAAGCGTTATCTTATCAAGAAGTAGAAGAAATTACTATAGAAGGACCATCTAGAGAAAGTTGTATAGATGGTGGTGATAGACCTCCATATTTGGATGATACATGGTGGTATGATTAAATTTTATTTATGTTTCATTTACTTGGTTTATTTAATCTTGATTATGGTTTGTATTTGCATCTAAATACACAGACAATTCTTTATTATTTTTATTTGGTTTAAAATAATCTTCTTGATTAGCTTCTTGATAAGTTTCTTGATTATCTTCTTGATTCGCTTCTTGATAAGTTTCTTGATTATCTTCTTGATTATCTTCTTGATTCGCTTCTTGATAAGTTTCTTGATTAGCTTCTTGATAAATTTCTTGATTAGCTTCAAAACTGTCTAATTTCTTAAATATATAATCAATTTGTTTTTTTAAATTATTAACTTCTTCAAATAAATAGTTGACATCTGTAGATATATTTTTTAAACTACTTTGAGTTGTTTCTTCCAATATTCCAACCTGTCCATTTATGCTTTGAATATCTAAAAGTGAAGCATATTGTATGTCTTCGTCCATATCTTTTGTTAAAGGATCTAAAAGACTATCATTATATTTAATATTATTAGACTTAAAATAATATGAAAAAATATTACCCATTATTAATTATAGTAATTTTCTATTTTTAAGTATTATTTTAATTTATTAAATTAACTTCTATATCTGTTACCTTAAAATTATTAATATCAATTTTATCTATATTAATATAATACCTATTCTTATTAATTAAAAATCCAGTTCTTTTTATACTTTTTTTATATTCTTCTAAATCTTTATTTAATGGTTCTTCAATATCCCATATTGAACCTACAAATCCGTTATTACATAAAATTTTTGAACATGCATAAAAACTAATATGGTTTATTTCGTAATTTACTATTTCATATCCAGTTTTAATTTTTTCTATACTTTCATTCATTATTTTAAAAATATTTTCTTCAAGAAATTCTAAACTATCAATAAATGTCATACATTAATATAAATATTTAATTGAATTTATTTTTAAATTTTTTTTTGGTATTTTAAAACTATAATTTATATTCGAAGATTTCAATATAACATTTTCAAATTTTAGACTTTCTATTTTATATGAAATATTGTTTATCACAAAATCTTTATTATCAAGTTTTATAAAAAGATTGAAAAATTTAAACTGTATTTGTTTGTATAAATTATAATTATTTTTTTTTATATCATCAAATGATACAATTTTATTTAAATAATTTTCTAAAATAGAAATATCGTTTCTAAATGATAAACTAATTTTACGCAAATTATTGTTAATAAACTTATTTATTTTATAATAGACTTTATTATAAATATCTCCAAAATATAATTTTGGTATATGTCCACAAATATTAATTAACATTATATTAATAATAGGATTTTCGATTGAACTATAATCACTTTCTTCGTCGTAAATGTTTTCAACAGTATTACCTTTATAATCATTTAAAATATAATAGTCTTTTTCTTTATTATATTTCATATAAAATTTATAATTATTCATATAATAATCTCTTTCAATTGAGCATGTAATATAGTAAACCGTATGATTGTTATTATCATATTCTTTTGATACAATAAAAGAAGAATGAAATTGAGATGAAGATAAATACTTTGGCAAAACAATATTATTTGCACAAATATCGAAAAAAAATTCACCTAGCATAATTATATTATAATATTTTGCTAGTATTTAAATCAATTTTAAATATTTAAATTGATAAAAAAGGATGTTATAATTTCTTAAACCTTTTGGTTTTTCTATAGCTTCTTATTTTTTTTTTTTTTTACTTTTTTTTTATTTTTCTTCTTCTTTTTATTTTTTGAGAACCACCATTTGCGAATGGATTACCTGCATTTAAAAACTCATAATATCCTGGTATTTCTCCATTTTTTTTTTTATATTTTTTAAGAAATGAATTTATTTGGTTTGCCATATTTACTTCACCTACCATTGATCTATTCCAATTTAATGTAGAATCTGGAAGTTTCATTGCAATAACAACCCAATGTGGTAAATAATATTCAGGTTTCATTTTTTGTAATCTATATTTATTTGATTGTGTAAAGGCTTTTTTGTATTCTTTAATTTCAAGTGAAAACATATGATTTGTATTTATTAAACAATAGTTAAACGCATCCTCCATCTCCTTATCAAGTTGTTCCTTCGGAGCTTTATTATTTTTGATACGCAAATTTGCATATTCTTTGGCTATATCTTTGCAAATTTTTGTTATAGATTCTTGAGGGACAGTAATGCCAATAAATCTATTAATAAAATCGCTGTGTTTAATTTTGAACATATCTTTCATAGAAAAATCGGTCTCTTTATTTAACAAACCTTGAAGTATATCAAAATTGCCATCAAGATCCACTTTTAATCTTTTATCATCTTTATCTTTATTATTTTCAAGATATTTTCCATTTGTTGCATCTAAAAACATTTCAGAAATTTTATTATCTCTTATTCTTCTTTTAGTTTCAACATATGTGTCATATATTTTGTTAATTACTTTTTTTTTTAATATAACTCCAGAACTACCTGAATCTTCTCTTGTAGACATATAAATATAAATACTAAAATAAAAATGATTAAATTTACAAATGAATTTTATTTACAAATGACTTTTATTTACAAATGAATTTTATTTACAAATGAATTTTATTTACAAATGACTTTTATTTACAAATGAATTTTATTTACAAATGAATTTTATTTACAAATGACTTTTATTTACAAATGAATTTTATTTACAAATGACTTTTATTTACAAATGAATTTTATTTACAAATGACTTTTATTTACAAATGAATTTTATTTACTTAATTAAACCAACATAAATACTTTTTTTGAGGCTCTAGTAATTGCCGTATATAA
>Ga0257126_1001058_pt1 | contig 20526 bp, 10 predicted proteins | sample SI060_120mmetaG_FD_190151 | JGI IMG/M metagenome (GOLD analysis project Ga0257126, IMG submission 190151) | Marine microbial communities from Saanich Inlet, British Columbia, Canada - SI060_120m | ecosystem: Environmental > Aquatic > Marine > Inlet | place: Canada: British Columbia | collected... | reverse complement strand
AAAACCAATAAAGTGGTTCTTTTCGGGTGATGGTTTTAGATGGCGATTTAAGGACGCTGAGCAGACTCATACCTTCGGTGGGTAGGATCGAATGACCTTGGTATTTAGAAGGGTAGCTGCCATTGCCTATTTCGAGAAAAGTCGGCAAGAAATCGATGATGTGTCCGACTTGATTTGTGAGGGAGTTTTTTGGGATGATCCCAGGCCAATAGGCAATAAGAGGGGTGGCGATTCCGCCTTCGTGCATACGAGATTTGTAGCGGCGGAAGGGCGCGTTTTGGGCGTAGGCCCAGCTTGGTCCAACGTGCGAGTAGTATTCCTTAGGACCCGGAACGTGAGCGATATTATTTTCACCGCCCGGTGATTCCGCGCAGCTGCCATTGTCGGATAAGAAGAGGACTAGTGTGTTGTTTTCCTCGCCTGACTTTTTTATGGCAGATAGGATCCGACCGATATTTTGGTCCACGTTGTCGATCATTGCGGCGTAAACTTCCATCCGTAGATTTTGCCAGTCTTTGTTTTTGGCCTTGTGCCAAGGTTGAGCTTCCGGTTCACGGGGAGGGAGGTTCCAGTCGGGGTTGACGAGCCCGAGCTCAAGGGTCTTTTGGTGACGGCGTTTTTGCAGCTCGTCCCAGCCTTTCGAAAATTGGCCTTTGTATTTTGCAATATCTTTCGGCTTTGCATGCAGTGGGTAGTGAGGAGCGGTGTAGGGGACGTAGACTAGAAATGGAGCTTCATTCGTAGAAAATTTATTAATCATCTGGATGGCGTGATCGGTGAAGGCATCGGTCAGATAGTAGTCATCGGGAAATTTCGTGATAAGCTCATCATTCTTTCCGAAGACGCGTTTGCGACTGCCTTTGAATTTTGGATCTTGGATTGTAGGGTCGAAGAAATTGCAGGCTCCATCCCAAAGCCCATACGACAGGTCGAAGCCGCGGTCAAAGGGGCGATGTGGTTTGCGGCTTCCATTGTGCCATTTCCCGCTGATGCCAGTTTGGTAGCCAGCGAGTTTCATGGCCTCGCCCAGCGTGACCATTTGATCATTGAGGAGCTCAATCCCTCGCCCACCTTGTCTTGGGTAGAGACCGGTGAGCAAGGTGGCTCGAGTGGTGGTGCATTTCGCATTGTTGTAGAATTGCCGGAAACGCAGGCCGTTGGCGGCCATTTTATCAAGATTAGGTGTTTGAATGATCTCGGCTCCATAGGGCCCGATGTCGGACCAGCCCATATCGTCCACCATAATTAATACGATATTGGGCTTCTTTCTTGCGAAGGCAAAGGAAGTCAATAGAGCTAAGGCAAGAGCTAGGGCGAATGGTGGTTTCATCAAGGGTTCTGAGAGGAGAAAGAGAAATACGGTAAAACTAGGTGCTTTTTGTCATTATCTGGCTCGCAGTTGGAATACAGGTGAGTTTTATGGTGTATTGTTAGTGATTTCCTCCCAGGACAATCACTAACTGATTCATAGTAAATCTCTTAGAATCTAAATGATTTTGATTTGATGAAGGTTATCGATACGGTCCATGGGAACCTGTAAAACAGATAATGTAAAATGAACTTGTCTATTTCTTTGAGACGATTTCACTCACCAAATCATGAGACTTTTAATCGTAAGAGCCGCTCTCGGATTACCTCTATCTTTGCTCGGGGACACTCTTGGGCATTGGAGATTTGACGAGTCAGATGCGGCGATGGGAGAAAGTGTTTTATCACCAATCAACGCGGCTAATGAAGGAACCTTCGATGCAATCGTAGCTGGAGGTAATCCTCTCTACTCCGATGATATTCCAGCTTCGGAAATCTTTGATCCGATTACTAATACGACTTTACCCAATAATTTTTCTTTGGACGCGACGGCTGCCAGTTCTCAGTTCACGGTGATTCAAGATACTTCTTTTGATAGCTCTTTCACGGTCGAGTTTTTTGTTAAGTATATCGATGCTCCTCCTAGTTACCAGAGTATCATGACTCGTCGAGAAACCCGTGATCTTGGTTGGCAGATTGATTTTGATCATGGTCCAGGGTATGTCTTTGGGCGGATTCGGAGTCGCTGGGATACTCCTGCTGGAGAGCCAGACGATGTTGATGATCGCGATGTAGATGAAAATTTTAATTTTGTGGTCGGGCCACAGGGAAATCAAAATGCTCCCAAGGTCTTTATAGATACGGGAGCGAAAGACGAGCTAGGGGCTGATGTTGGTCCACAGAATACGGGTAACGTTAGTGACTACATCTATGATACGGCCAGCCTAAACCCCAATGAGCTAGATGTGTCCCTTCAAGGGGATGGAGTTAACGATGACGAAGATTGGCATCACGTTGCTTTAACTTTTGATGAAGATACTGGTGAAGTAAGCTTTTATTTCGACCACAGCCTAAGCCAGTCAAGAATTCTTAGTGATTCCGAGGGTGATGGATATACTCATCCAGTTGCAGACCTTCTTTTTGGGAAACTTACCAATGCCGAGTATGGACTCCTTATGGACGAGGTTCGGCTTTCGAACTCGATTTTAACTCCGTCTGATTTTCTTAGAGTGCCCCTTCCTGAGGTTGCAGCTTCAGTCGGCTACTGGAGAATGGAAGAAGAAGATGCGGTTGAGGGAGGGGATATCTTTTTAGCAGAGAATGCGAGTTCAGATCTCCATGGAGCTACATTTCAAAATGGACAGCCCAGGTATTCCACCGATGTCCCGGGTGCGATTATCTATGACCCTCTTTCTGGGCAGTCGTTGACTAACACTTTTTCGATGGATGCGAGTATCGCAAATTCTCAACTGAGAGTCACCGATGATGTGTCATTCAATTCTTCTTTTACCCTAGAGTTTTTCATGAAACTTGAGGGTGAACCAGGCAACTGGCACGCGTTTGCCCGCCGTCAAGAAGCAGGTGAACAGAGCTGGCAAATCGACTTTGATCATGGCAATATGGGAAGCTATGGAAGGGGGCGGACGCGTTGGGACACTCCAGACGGAGACAATGTGAACTTTGTTACAGGTGAACAAGGCTGGACCAACATGCCAGGCGATAGGAGATTATTGGTTGATACAGATTCCGGAGATGGTTTGCCCGCGAGTTACGATGATGCAGTGGATTGGTCTCTTGATGGTGATGGGATCAACGATAATCCAATCTGGCGTCATGTGGCTATTTCCTTTGACGAAGATACCCAAGAGATTAGCTATTACTTAGATTATCAACTTTCGCAGTCACAGCTTCTGACAGATAGCGACGCAAGCGGTTATGTCCACCCGGCGGCCCCCATTGATTTTGGAAAACTTACCAATGCTGATTACGGTCTCTTCCTCGATGAGGTTCGCTTTACTGGTGAGGTTCTTTCTCCACTTCAGTTCCTGCAGGTTGTTGATTCTCCTGTCGCTCCAGCTGCCGAACTCGCTATTACTTCCGTTGTGTATGAGCCTTCAGCTCCCAGCGCGACAGTCACTTGGAATTCTAAGCCCGGCTATCGCTATAGCCTTGATTACTCCACCGATCTAAGTACCTGGCTCGAAATTCTCGAAGAAGAGATTGCCGAGGATATTACTTTTTCATACACCGACACCGATCTTGAAGGAGGTCAGGGTCGACTCTTTTATCGCGTCCGCGAATACAAATAATTCCTTAATACCCAAAGCGCATGCGATGACTTTTAACCAAGATAGTCAGGAGGTAAGTTTGTATCTAGACTATGAACTTGCTGCGATCCGGACTTTAGTTGACACCGACGATAGTGGATATGTCCATCCAGATGCGGGGATTCGATTCGGTAAATCTGGTGGCGGAGAATACGAAATGTATGTTGATGAGGGTCGATATTCCGATAATGTGCTGACTCCAAATCAGTTCCTCGTGGCCGTGAATGTTCCCGAGCCTTCAAGTATGGCTCTCTGGATCCTCGGGGGAGCATTGCTTTTGCGCCGTCGGCGGTAAAGGCTGAGTTTTCTCCCAAAGTAGATCGATCAGGTCAACAGCTTGACCAATTTCAGTACCGCAGTTTTGCGGCATTTTTCATGGCCGCTAAGGTGAGAGGGGCGATCGCATTCAGCAAAACGCTATCGATCGTAACAAAATGGAAGTGATCTTCGCTCCATTCTAAAAGTATAAACAGGTGCAGGAAGGGTGGTGGGAGCGCGGCAATTTTACTTATCTTTTCTTTCCTATCATTAGTTGATCAATCAAGGAGGAGGTATCTTCAATGCTTTTGTCACTCCCCTCCCGAGTGGCCCACCCAGAGAAGCCGACTTCCTTGAGGGCGGTGCGGACTTTATCCCAGTCGACATCCCCTTCGCCGAGGCGACAGAACCCGTTCTTTTTGCCCCAATCCTTGATGTCAAGTTTCACAGTGCGGTGACCGAGGGTGCGAATCCATTCTTCGGCGGGAGCGAATTTTTGCATGTTGCCAATGTCAAAGTAGGCACCTACCCACGGATTATCAAATGCATCGAGGTAGTCGCGAAACTTATCGGGTGTCTCGCAGAATCCATTCCATACGGTTTCGATCAGAACGCGGACCCCGAGACGGCTTGCGAGGGGGAGAACTTTACGCACTTCTGCGATCGAGCGGTGCCAGACATGATCGTGGGTTTCATTTGCTCCGTTGACCTTGCCGGGCACGAGGAGGACTGATGATCCACCGAGGCGGTGTGTGTCTTGAATGTTCTGCTTCATCATGGCTAGACCCTTCGCCCGGGTGTCCGGGTTGGGGCTGCTTAGCCGCGTGCCCCAGTGCCAGCCGCAAACCATTCCATGAAACATCACGCCAGTTTCCTCTGAGGCTTTCGCATATTCGGCGGCCTGTTTGGCGTTCCCGCTTTCCACTCCATCAAATCCGAGGTTTTTGAGACGAGTGAAAAATTCGAGAGGAGATTCGTTCCTTTTCTTTCCACCTTTCACCGCTTTAAAAATCCGGCCTTCGAGAGACACTGTTGCGGTTTCGGTGTCCTTGCCAGTGGCACGTGATCCAGTGAGAGCAGTGGCAGTTGCTAAACTGGTGGTGGTAAGAAATTGGCGGCGGGAGTGGGAGGGAGTCATATGGAAATAAATTACGGGATCGAAACTTCGATAATGTTAATCAGCACAGCCTCTTTTTGGGAAGGTCAAATGCCCATTACTCAAAGTAACTGGGTAAGCGATATCCAAATGGGAAACAATGGTCTGTAGTTTGGTTCTTTTCCCTCTTTTGAATAAGCGGGCATAAATCATGGAGCAGCACAAGGTGGCCCGGAAGTTCAACCGCATTAAAATGACCCGACTGGAAAGACGATCAAACGAAATAGAAGAAGTTTTCGCGTGCGGCTTAAAAAATCACCTCAAGATCAGGAAGTTCTTTCTTTAAGGCAGCGGCTCCCTTTTTGGTGACTTGAGACTGCCACAGATAGATTTTCCTAAGTTTTGATAAGTCCTTAAGCTTCATCAAACCTGAATCGGTGACTTGAGTTCCCCATAAGTTTAACCATTCCAATCCCCCTAGATCACCGATTGTCTCGAGCGTCTCATCCCCAATTTGGGTTTGGCTAAGATCGAGTTTCTTTAGCCTCGTCATTTTTGGAAGTTCGGTTTTGAGAGCATTATCAGTAACCGAGGTGGCACCAAGCTTTAAGCTGGAGAGGGCGCCACTCACCGGCGCAATTTTCAAAAACATTTCATCAGTCAGCTTTTCCCTGAGACTTACTGCTGTGAATTCTAGATCGGATGAATCCTGTGACACAAAATTCAAAGATGTTTTGAAAGTCATCTCTTGCTTTAGAGTTGCCAGCGTGGACTGAAGGGCGTCACGTTTTGCCAGCTTTTGGAGCTGGGCCGTTTTTTGAGCAGCCTCCATTTCTTTTCTTTCCTCGGGGCTCGCCAACATTGCCGCTGCCGCCAAGATTTCTTCCGGAGCGCCCATTTGAGCCAAAGTTTGATCCTTTAAAATTTTGCCTTCGGGAAGTTTGTCCACCCACCATGTCATCAGCTTGATTTCATGGGACTCCATTTGGGTTTTCTTTGGTGGAGGCATGTGCATGTCATCATCTTTAGGCAAGGCAATGACTTCTATCATGTAACTGTTCTTGGAATTCCCCGGAACTAGGGTGCGAAACTCTTCACCATCTTGGCTATCTCCCCCAATCAACATGTTTTCGAAGGTGTCCATCCACAGACCACCCTTCCCTTTATCTTTCGCCTCAGAGTGACAGGAATGGCACTTTTCTTCCATGATCGGCACGATGACCTCAGCAAAAGCCAATCGATCTTTAGGGGGCTTCACTCCCTTGGATTCTAGGATCAGAACAAAGCAGATCAGAAGATAACAGGCTTTCATAGAAGCAGAAACCTACATCTCTAGGTGCTCTTGTCAGGAATAAAGATACAGAAAATTCAAAGTTGAATCAGACTTCCTTAAGATTCAAACAGTCCCAGAATTACTCTGACTTGTAACTTATTGATTCTTAGAGAAATAAACCCGAGTAGGATTCACCCTAAAGGAACGTCTAGCAGATTACTCACTCCGTTTTTTCTGGTTCGCCCGATGGTGAGGCGAGTCCTTAGGTAGAATGGCAAGGGTCACGGGGTTCGTTGGAATCCCCTTCGCCAGCCGGGTTTTCACGGATGAGAACTGTGGATTTTCAATGAGATTTTCAAATTCATGCGGATCATTTTTGAGATCATAGAGTTCTTCGAAACCATTACCGTAGCGGATGAATCGGTAGCGCTCATCGGAGACCCCGTGTGAGGGATTTCTCTCATTCCCGAATTGGAAGGAGCAGAGGGCGAGGCGGTCACGTTTAGCACCTGGACTTTTGAGCTGTGAGACTAGGGATAGTCCATCGCACTGGCCGGGGATGGGCAGGCCTGCCAGCTCGCAAAGAGTAGGGTAAACATCGGTGAGGGTTGCTGGTTGCCTTGTTTTCTCTCCGTCCTTGCTCACACCTGGAGCGTGGATGAAGAGGGGAACCCGCGAGGTTTGATCCCACAAGGCAAACTTTTCCCAGTTGGACTTCTCACCAATATGGAAGCCGTGATCGCTCCAGAGAACAATAATGGTGTTGTTCTTCATGCCGGGTGTTCGATCGAGGGCGTCGAGGAGTCGTCCCAGCTGATGGTCCACGTAGGAAATGCTGGCAAGGTATCCTTGCATCAGCTTTTTCCATTGCTGATTTTCGATCACCCATTTGTGCCAGTGGGTGCGACCGTGGTTATGAGCGTCGCTGAGATCATCTTCGCGATAAGGAGGCAGTTTGATTTTCTTGAGTGGGTATTTGTCAAACCACTTGCGGGGAACTTCCCAGGGGATATGGGGGCGGAAAAGCCCTACGGCAAGGAAGAGAGGTTTTTCACGCTCTTGCTTCATTTGTTCGATGGCCCAGTCGACAACCATATGGTCACCGGTTTGTTCGTCAGCTTGTTCGAGGGGCGCGGCTCCGAAGAGCTGCGAGCTACCACCTAGTGGGCGCCCTTTTGTAAGGCCGGCTTGTTTGTCGGATATTAGATCTGGTCTTGGCCAGTCTGGAGCAATCGGATTATTCGGGTCCCCACGATATTCGTCCCAGGCTTCTGGGTCGTTCTGAGAATCATGCGGGGTCCACTGAAGGGTATGGAAGATTTTACCACCTCCTGCTGCGTGGTAGCCGTGATCACGAAAGTGCTGGGAGAGTACGACCGCATCTTCAAGTAATTTAGATTCATGGCGCCAGCGGGGTCCTCTTGCGCCGAACATATTACGATAGATACCGGATCGTGTTGGGTGAACGCCAGTCATGATTGCTACTCTCGATGCATGACAGACAGGGGCGGCACAATGGGCGTTGGCGAAGGTGACCGACCGCTTTGCCAGACGCTCAAAGTGAGGGGTTTGAATTCCCGGATGGTTATCGAGCGGCGAAATGTAGTCGTTCAGGTCGTCAATCGCGATGAAGAGGACGTGAGGTTTTCCTGCTAAGGGTAATCCGGCGAGCAAGAGGAGGGTGATGATTGGAAAGAGCCAGGACATGATGAAAGGAAGAAGTGACTCGGCTATTTTACTTTTCTCGGGTCATAGCTTGGAATGGGCCAAGGCTGCACCCCGACTCGATCCGCCCATGATTGCCAGGCGGCCACCATGGAATTGAGCTTATCGGGCATTTTCTTAGCAAGGTCGTTCAGTTCGGTTCGATCGGCGTCCATATCATAGAGCTCCCACTTGCGGGCTTGGTTTCTGCGATACATCGATACAATTTTCCACTTACCGTCCCGAAGTCCGAGATTACCATGGTGCTCGAAGCCGATGGGGCTCTCTCGGGGAAGGGGGTTTCCAGCAAGAGTTGGAATTAGGCTCACGCCTTCCATGGGCTGGATCACATTACCATTATAATTTTTCGGGTAAGTTGCTCCTGCCGCCTCTACGAAGGTGGGCATCAGGTCGATGAGATGAGAGACCTCATGGACGATTTTTCCATTTTGATCGGAGGTAATTCCTCGAGGCCAGCTGACAATGAGTGGAGTGCCGATTCCTCCCTCATAGGGGTCATGCTTATAACCCCTAAAGGGGGTATTGGAAGTATTAGCCCAGCCTGGGCCGTACGCCACAAAAGTGTCATCTCCGCCAGGCATAGTCTCGGGTCCGGTTCGGACAAATCTTCCGTCGCGAGTCTGCATGGGAGGCCAAATTTTAGTTTGTAGCCCGTCCTTGCCCAGAGGTTTGAACTTAAATTGTTCCTTCTTTTGCGAGTTGTTTGCCCGACCGTAGCCTTCTGCACAGCCTCCATTGTCTTGGAGGTAAATCACTAGAGTATTATCAAAGAGTTTCTGTTTCTTGAGCTCGTTGACAATCCTTCCGATGCCACGGTCCATAATTTCGGTCATCGCGGCATAGACTTCCATGCAACGAATGTCCCAGGCTTTGTGCTCGAAGCCTTCCCAATCGAGTCCTTTGGACATTGCCCATTTCTTATCGATAACACCCATCTCAATGGCCTTCTTATATCGGGCTTGGCGAATTGAAGGGTATCCTTCGTCGTAAGCTCCCCGGTATTTTGCGATATCAGTTTCCGGGGCGTGCATGGGCCAGTGGGCGCTGGTGTGGGAGACGTAGAGGAAAAAGGGCTTATCTGATGTCTCGTTGTTGCCACAGTGATCGCCGATGAATCTGATCGCATTGTCACTGATGGCGTCAGTGTAGTAGAAGGACTCGGGTTGATAGCCGGGGTCATTTTCGGGAGTGATATAGGTATTGCCTCGGCAGAGGGTGGCAGGATCATAGAAACTACCTGCTCCCGTGATAGTGCCGTAAAAGCGGTCAAAGCCCCGCTGCATCGGCCATGCTGATGTATCCCCACTCGGGTTCTTGTGTCGGGTCAGATGCCATTTGCCAGACATATAGTTCTTGTAGCCAGCTCCTTTGAGAGCTTCGGCAAGGGTCACGCAGCGGTTGTTAATGGATCCTCGATAGCCAGGCCAGCCCCGGTCACCTTCCATCAGTCCCATACCCGTTTGGTGAGAGTAGAGTCCGGAAATTAGAGCGGCGCGGGTGGGACAGCATCTTGAGGTGTTGTAGAACTGGGTGTAGCGCAGACCGTTCCGGGCAAGCTCGTCGAGCACGGGTGTTTTTATTTCACCCCCGTAACAACCGATGTCTGAGTAGCCCATGTCGTCTGCCATGATGAGGACGATATTGGGCCGTTTCGGAGCAGCGCTTAGAGCCCAAAACCCAGAAGTAAAAAGGAAAAGGATTAATCTCATGGTTTTGGTGATTTGATGGTAACAGTAAGAACTTGGACCGATCGCTCTTAAGAAGCTACAACAGGTGATAAGGGAAGTAATTAAAGACCTAGATTAATGGCTTTTATCGTTCGTATTTGCCTGACCGCCTAACCGATTAGGGGCGTGGTTTGATGAGGAGTCGGAAAAATTTGCGCTCCAAGCTGTCTAGAGGGATTGCGCTGCGCAGTGTTATTTGGGCGGTGCCGTCTCCGTTGTCATTTAATGAGACGAGAGTCATGGCTTCAGCCTTCACCCATTTTTCAGTCTCCAGGTCAGGAGAATGCTGGACTTCAAAAACAATATCGTCTGCTGCTAAGTTCATCTGAAAACTAAAGGTAGGATAGCTACGCAAAGTTCCAGTTTCGTCGTCAAAGCGCCCGGTCGAAATCACTGGTAATCCAGTTGAGGCGGGGTCGGCGTCGCTGGTGCCTAAAAAGTATTCCAAGAGTGCAGTTGAACCGTCGTTATCTCTATCGGCGTTCGGATTTCCGGAGAATTTGGTTGCGTCGCTTGCACCTGGGGTTCCACCAATCGTGGTGCTCGGGCGCCAGTTCAGCGGATTGGCATGGTCGGGAGCGCTTTCGGGGGCAATCAAGACAAGACTTGGGCCGTCACCATCTGGGCTGGTTGGCCAATCTAGAGAGTCGTCGTAAGTGAACTCGTGGATGGTCGACCCCGCTCCATAGGAAAGTTTCATATTCTCACCACCATTATCAATTTTGTCGCCACTCTGCCATTCGCCCGCGATTGGCAAGCCAGCAGAGTAGCGTGATTCGAAGGCTGCTTGGTTGCGCACAATTAGGAGATAAGCCCCGGGCGTGAGAGAAGTGATTGCTCCTTCAGAAAAGTTAAAATCGACTCCTTTGGTAAAGCGTAATTCGGTGAGGTCGAGGGTGAGACTTTCGCTGATATTTTTCATCTCAATATACTCGAAATCGCTATTGGAATATCCTGCTGCGATCTCATCCGGGTTGGCATCTAGTGGGTGATACATGATCTCAGTGATCATGAGGTTCTCTTGCCATGGCGTCACATCGGGCTCGCTCACGGTGAACTCGACGGGTTCTGACCAGTGGCTTGCTCGCCCAGAGTTATCGAGGTGGCGAACTCGCGCGCGGTAGGTGCTACCTACCCGGGCTCCGCTGGCGCTGCCTGGGAAAGTGAAAGTATCGTTGAACGAGCTCATACGTTCGGTCTGATAAAACGTTTCTGCTTCATAGATATAGCGATCACCGGTCCTATAATTTGGTGTTGATGGGTTATGCACTTGGCTGATGCGCCATTCCATCGCTCCAAAAGTTCCAGTACCTTGTGGATCTGAGAAAGTGGATGATTTGAAGGTCAGCGTGTCTGTCGGGAATCCGGCATTTCCAGTGTAGTTAATCGTTGGTTTGTTTGGGATGGCGCTGTCAGTTTGTTTTGCTGCGAGCTTGTTACGGCCGTAGCCACCCACGGTGAGGAAGTCTTTGGTGTATTGAGTGAGGTCTGTAAAAGTGCGGTTTGGCAGCAGGGATGTGGTGAAGTTGGCATACCAGATGCCCTTTTTTCTTTTACGGGGATGATAATCCCACATTGCTTGACTGGCTTCCACTAGGTTGTCTGCTCCACCTCGAGTCATAAAGCCGGCAAACTCGTCGGTCAGTTGAGACGATTGATCGTTATCAAGAAACAAGTCGAGAATTTCGCGCACCCGATTTTCGTAGGCTTGGTTTATTTCGGGATATTGTAAGCAGTGGTAGATCTGTTCCCATTGAGAGGTGTCGCCACGTCCAAGGTGTGGTCTGTCCTCAAAGGTTAAGTCGAGATCCCATGGTAGGATATGCCACTTGTTTGTCTCCGAGTTGTGATAGTAGTTCACATTTTCATGATTACGCATGTCGGAGTTGTTAATTGCGAGATTCATCGCGTTGAAGGCGAAGTAGTCGTTAAAGTCGAGGTTGCTTTCCCACTGTGTTTGTGAAGTCCGGCGGTTGTGTAGGGCCTGAAAAGCAAAAAGGTCGCTTTTGTTAGAAACTTGCGCGGCAGCTTGATTTCGAAGGCTGGAACCACTTCCACCGTGCACGTTGTAGATGTTTCCGTCCGGAAGACCGCGCGCGTTGAGGAATTCGGCTTCGGGCTGCTCAATTGCGTTATACAATCCCCAGAAGTCGCCACCATACTGGTCACCAGCCGGTGCTTCGTCGCCGTTGTCGATCACTCGGAAGTGGAAGAAGTGGGTGTTGCAGCTGGTGCCACCGGAGATCTGGTAGGCTCTGAATCCTAGTGATTCGCAGAACATCGTGCCATCGGTTGAGGCGTCATTACGCCACCACGGATTGGAACCGGGAAGAACATTGATCTTATCCCAAGGGACCTTGTATTTTTTACCGTAGTTATCGCGTGCTTCGAGCGGATGAGTGTTAGGGAAGTTGATCTTCCATTTATTACGTCCGACCTGCCGAGTTGAAGCATTTCCACGGATTCGGTAGCGCATGTGGTCGTAGACCTTTCCGTCGTAGACCCAGGTGCCTAGGTAACGATAAGCGCCATCGTTGGGTCCAGTCCATTGGCAGGCAACAACGTCGGATTGCTTAGTGATGAGATGGTAGACTGCAATGCTATCAAGTGCTTCTGCCGGGTAAGTTACGTTTGGAGCAACTCCGGGTCGCTTTGAAGCGTTCCAATCTGGAACACCATTGTAACAAAAGTAGGCGAAATTTGGTGACTCGTCGTCGGCGTATGGCGTGCGCACTGATGCACCAGCAATATCTGTGACGGTGATACGATAGCGGATCAGCCGCCGATGAGTCTGCAGCGTGCCGGGCAAAGTCACACTAAAAATTGAGTCTCCAGCGATGGCATCACCACTACTTCCATTATCAACCATTGATAAGTCGGTCCAGTTGGAATCGTAACTTGCGTCCTCCAAGTTGATGTAGGCACCTGGATTGACCAATTGATAGCTGAGTGTCACCGCATCGACACCATCTGGGTCAGTAACTTTGGCGGTAATCAAAACGTTCTCGCCAGCCATCGGTTGTTGCGGGCTGTGAATGACTTGGCGGATGTTCGGTGCGGCATTTGGCGAGAATACTGAGTTTGAAGCGCCGGGTGTCGGATTACCCAGCGAATTGGAACTCGGGGCGGGAGTTTTTATTTCGCAATCGATCGAGAAATCACTGCTGTTCAGGCTCGTATTAAATCCATGCACCGCAATCGTGTTACTGCCTGAAACTAGGAATCCGGCGGTACCAGGGACGGTGACGTCAACCCAGGCGCGTTCGTGGCTTCCGATCGCCGCTCCTGGGTTTCTTCCTGCGGGATCCGAAGCGCGGATGCCCTCGAAGGTAATATCCCCAGGGTCGACATCGAGTCGAGCAACCTCGACCCCATTAATCCAAACGATTGCACCATCATCGTAGTAGACACGCACAAGCAATTGGTTAGGAATAGGGCCAGAAACGTTAAATTGTTTGCGCATAAAGACCGAGGAGTAGTTTCTCTGCATATCGGGCAGTTCGGTGTTATCGTCTCCGTCGCCAAACCCGATGACTGCAGTGCCCACTAGCCAGGTGGCGTCTTCTGCAAAGCCCGCTTTGCGCCAGGCGTCAGTCGGGGTGGATGCCTCGCTGGTTCCTTTACGATAATTCCAATCACTACCTGCCGTGACGTAGGTGGCTTGCGGGCCTGCAAAGCCAGAAGTTGCAGCGCGCCACGAGCTTCCAAGATCGTTATCAAGATCGGCGTTGATTAGTTCCATTGATGGTCCTTTGCCCCGCGTGGCGCTTGGCCAAGGGAAGCCAATGCCGTAATCGACTTCATCGACTATTGCGCCGCTTGCATCTCTGAGTTCAAGGCGCTCGCCGTCATTCGTCAGCTTTCCCGAGTAAGGGCCAACCCCGCTTATCCCAAATTTTGATGTTAGGGTTGCTGGATCTTCGGCGACCACAATAAAGCTGTTAGCCACGATGGTTGTGCCTGCCGAAAACTGGTAATCGACCGCGCCGCGCAAAGTCCAGTTCGAGAGATCAACCGGGGAGTCACCCGCGTTGAATAATTCGACGAACTCGCCACGTTCCGTTTTGGGATCGTGGTCGTAATGGATCTCATTGATGACAATGGAATTCGTGACGATTTGAGTAGTGCTAAAAGATTCTGTGGTTGATGCCCAGGTGGAGCCAGCCGAGTTTCGGGCTTGGACGCGGAAAAAAAAGTTGCTGAGTGGATCTAAGCCTGTGAGGAAAAACGAGAACTTGCCATCTTGGATACCGAGGTTGATAGAATCATCCCACAGGTTAGAAATCGTGCCCCCATCAGTAGTTCCGTAGTATATCGTGACCGTTGGCGCTTCGAATCCGGTGTTGGCGATTTCACCGCGTAGGTTGGCTGAGCTGCCGGTGACGCCGTTGGCCGAATCGTTGGTCACACTTGGTGGTTGCGGCGTCCTAGTTGAGAAACTTGAGCTACTAGCTGCCCAAGTGGACCCTCCGCTGTTCGTGACTAAGGTTCGGTAAAAATACTTGGTGCCACTGGTCAGGTCGCTCAGGTTGGTGCTTGCCGAGCTGTTCTGAGCGCCAAGCAGGATCGAATTCTGCCAAGCGTCAGCGTTGGTGCCGCCATTGATCGTGCCCCAGTAAATAAACATCGTCGGGTCTTCCCCACCGTTATCGGTCACAATACTGCCGATCGTTGCCGAGTCCGCGGCAATCTCACTTGCGGCAAGATTGGTGACTGCTGGTGCGGCCGGCAGCGTGGTGAACGACAGGCTTGGCGATGCGACTGAGTCGCCTGCGCTGTTGTTAGCGAAAGCCGTAAAGAAGTAGCGAGTATTTGGGGTCAGTACCGTACTTGTAGCGATGGAAAAAGTATCGCTGTGGGTGCTAGGCAAGGTCTCCGTATGGTCCCAAGCGTTTGGATCGCTGCCGCCATCTTCGTTTCCCCAACGGATGTGAATTGATGGAGCGGCATCGCCGATGTCGTTTACTTTTCCATTCAACCGGGCAGAGGTAGAAGTGATTGCATCAGCTTTGGTGTTGCTGATATCGGCAATTCCGATTGGGACTCCAGTGGTAAAAGCAATCTCGCCGAATCCCACGCGAACTCCACCGTGGTTGCTGACAAGCTGAAGGCCGATGTAGCGGGCCCCACTCGCCGCCGAAACGTCAAATGATTGCCCGCTATCGCCATTTCCAGTGCCTTGGGCGAGTGAAAAGGTCCCGTTGATTTTGGACCATCCGCCGCTTGCAAAATTATAGGAGGTGACAGTTCCGCTAGTTGCGGGGGGAGTGACTGTTGGGGAGGTAGCGTGGAAAATGTTGAAGCGATTGGTTCCCCGATCACGAGCATTATTTTCTTGGACATTCCAAAGGTAGATTTGATCAAGGTTGGGAGTTGGTGAACCGAGATCAAGAACGGTCCATGTGGTATTGTTACCCGACGGAGTTGAAAACCCCTGCCAATCGTCCGCCCATGCCGTGGAGTTGACGGTCCAGGTCGATGGATCATTAGGATCGGGTTTTGACATACCACTTCCGTTGATGACCTGTAATGCCGCGCCATTTCCGGTTAGGCTATCGCCTTGGTGAAAGGCTTTGATGGAATTCGGAATCACGACATCGGCGGAGATAGGTTTTAGACCGACCAAGGTGAGGAGAAGTGCCGCGGTAGCGGTTGAAAAAGAGCGGAGGAATAGGTGCATGATCAAGGAGGCTATGGAAGTGGTGGTAAATTCGTTGTGAAGGTAGGAAATCGTGACCTTCAGCTTTAAGCTGGGAGTGAGAATAAGGTAATGGCTTTCAACTTACATTGAAAGAGCATCCCGGAGTTTTTAAAGCCTCCGAAAATTTTCGGTCTCACTGAAAGGAATAGAGCTCATTTGAGCTCTGTCATTATGCCGCCTGACTTAGTTACTGGGATAATTGTTCCTTTATGACTTTGGCCACTTGGGCGGCAAGCAAATCACGTCCAGCTTCGTTGTAATGGACGTTGTTTTCTCCCAGTTGATATTTCCCCCGTTCGCTTTCAATTAAGGCATAGAGATCATTTACGAAGACTCTGTGCTTTTTCATGACTCTCAGGGCGGCTTGATTGAATTCCTGAGCTCTCGCTTTTGAGATTTTAATCTTCGCCTTTTTTTCAGGTCCGACACAGGGCGGAGTGGTCATGGCAAAAACCAGTTTAGCTTCTGATTTTTTGAGTTTCTGGACGATGTTTTCAAGGCTTTTGGAGTAGGATTCAGGAGTTGCTTTGGTGTCTTGCGACCATCCATACCAGTCCCATAATCCAAAATTAAAATGAATCAGATCCCATTTTCCGTTGCCGATCCATTCATCGATTTTTTGATCTCCAAAGGCGGACCATCTACAGTTAGTGGTGGGTCGATGGACATTGGCTTTTCCATCCAATGATTTTCGTAGTCGGGGAGTATACCCGATGGAAATTGAGTCTCCTAAAATTAAAACTCGTGGCAGTCCTGGCTTGTCGACGGGATTGTCGAAAGGTTTGGAGAAGGGATCGGGGGCTGCATGAAGGACTCCTACCGTAGCGACAAAAAGTAGATGAAGAAATTTTGTTCTTTTCGGCATGCCTCAACTTAGAAATAAGGATGATGAAAGACTAGAAATTTTCTTGCGGGGAATAGCAGCGCTACGATTTGCAGCGCTTACTCTGATTTTATTACAAACTGATAGGGGGCATTTTCTCGGTTTCAAATCAGTAGCGACTAGGTCTACCAAAAATTCGCCTTTGACTGGTAATGTTGGGATTTTGCTGATTGGTGAATTTGAAGAGGAGAAAAGAATTTCTTTTCTATTGTCACGGCGTTTCGGGCTGTTTGTGATGCGGGGGATGTTGATTGATCGCCGAGGTTTTTTGAACCATGCTGCCCTTGTTACTGCCGCTACAACTTTACCTGCGCGTTGGTGCGGTGGAAAAGATTTGCCCGTGAATCGCAAACTCAAGATGCGATTTGCGGTGGCTTCAGATCTGCACTATGGCCAGGGGAATACCCCTTATGAGCAAATGGCGGAGGATATGGTGGGCTGGATGAATAAAGAGAAAGAGAGTAGGGGGCTCGATTTACTCTTCATCAACGGAGATCTGACTCAAGATAAGACTGAGATGCTGTTGTCCCTGCGTGACAAACACCTCTCGAAGCTTGAGATGCCTTATTACTGTAACAAAGGAAATCATGACTACCTAAGCTCGAAAAAAGGATCTTTAACCGAATCGTGGAAAAAGATCTGGGGATATGATTCCAATCATACGGTGGTGCATAAAGATTTTGTCTTTGTATTGGCCGACACGTCAGCTCCAGCAAAGAGTAATGTCTACTTAGCTGCCAACCGAGATTGGCTGAAGGCTGAGTTTGAAAAGTATGCGAAGGCACCAGCTATCTTCTCGCTGATTCATATCCAGCAGCGTAAGCACAAGGTGGATGGTTGGCCGGAACATGGGGTGAGTGATCTTGCTCAAATCAAAAAAGCAGAGGCTGTAATGGACCTCTTAGAGAGCACGCCAAACGTTCGTGGGGTGTTTCATGGCCATAACCACAACCAAAACAGCATGTGGATTTCAGGCGAACGCCGTTATTTCTTTGATAGTCACGTAGGAGGGAGCTGGGGCGCTGCAAAGGGTTATCGCATTGTTGAAATCGATGAACAAAACCGCATGGTGACTTATCAGGTTAATGCTGAGGAGGGAAAGGAGATTAATCGTAATGATTTGCCGTAATCATAATAATCATCGTAGGAATTTCCGGGGTAATAATTAAAAATCCATTAATAATCTAATGAGCAATGTAAAAGCCTTCGGAGCGGTGGGAGACGGTAAAATTGACGATACTTTAGCGGTCCAGCATGCCGTTTCCGATGCTGATGGTCAGCTCGAATTTCCACGTGGAAATTATCTCATCAACAAGACGATTGAAATCAAGTTAGATGAGGTGGGGCGTATTGCTATTACTGGCAACGATGGCACCGCTACGATTATCATGGCGGGAGAAGGACCCGCGTTTCGGATTATTGGAAGCCATCAGGGGACTGGAGATCCATTGTCAGTCGAACCTAAGGTATGGGAGCGTCAGAGAATGCCAACGATTCGAAACATCGAAATCACCGGAAATCATCCTAGTGCAGATGGTGTTGAGTTAATTGGAACAATGCAGGCAATTCTTGAGGGTGTCTTGATTCGGCAGGTAAGACATGGGGTCCGGCTGCATCGACGAAACCGTAATGTGGTCATTAGCGATTCTCATATTTATCATAATACGGGAGTCGGTATTTATCTCGATGACGTAAACCTTCATCAAATCAATATTTGTGGGAATCACGTTAGTTACAACCGACTGGGAGGTATTCGGATCGAGCGTTCCGAAGTGCGTAATCTACAGATTACCGGAAACGATATTGAGTATAACAATCATAAACAGTTCAAAACCGAGCCAGAATTAACGGCCGAAATCTATATCGACACGACTGGCGATAAAGCCAGTGTGAACGAAGTTACAATCTCCTCCAATACGATTCAGGCTACCCCATCCCCGGGCGGAGCTAATATTCGGATCTATGAAAAGAGAGGTGAGGATCGCCCTCCGGGGCTTTGGTCAATCTCAGGGAATGTGATCGGGAGCCAGGAAAACAACGTTCATCTGACCGGCTGTCATGGGATCACGTTGAGCGGGAACTGTATCTATTCTTGTGAACGCCGAAATGTCCTGTTGGAAAATTGCAGTCAGATCAACCTGACAGGGAATAATTTCCGTCGTCACACGCCCCGCGCTAATGTCGGTGTGCGCATGGTAGATTCGGAGAATTGTATTCTGAGTGGATGTATCATCCAAGACGAGTCCGAAGAGGGGCAAGGGAGTGGCGCGTCATTACTGGAAATATCTGGCTGCAAGCGAATCAACGTCCAAGGAGTGCAGCTACTCGACGGAGCGCCGTGGGGGCTTGATGCCGTAAATAGCAGCGAGATCAATATCACCGGTTCTACCCTAGCGGGCGATTTGATCGGTCAACGTGGAAGAGGTGCGATTCGATTTCGAGGCGTAGGAGAAAAGAACCAGGTTTCTTCCTGCCGAATCAAGGGAGGGGTAGAGCTTGAGGAGGCTTCGCAAGTGGCCATGGTCAATAATGTTGAATGATTGGCCCAGGGTTTTGGTCGTGCTCCTGAGGTGTCTTTGCAAGATTATCCCACAAATTAGAATTTAAAAAATTTGGTGAAAATAAAACCGGCTGAAATGGCAACGGCTACTAAAACCAGAACAATCCGACCGGACCGTTTCTCGGCGACTCTGCAAAGCAGTCAAAACATGAGTGAGGTTTACCCTAATTTAATTAAACACAAGTTAATGTGTCTGTATAAGCGCCACTGCCGAAGAGGAAATAGTGAATCGGAATGGGTCCATCGGAATGGGCAGAGCCTTACAAGTTGCTACCCAGAAAGGGGAAGGTAGGTGGAATTATTTTATTTCCGCATGAACATCAAGATATCTAATCTTCAACCCGTTATGCTTAATTTGATAGATAAAAGCTTGAGGAGCGTTGTTGGTGTTTGGCCTAAGTGCGCTACAAATATAATTGGGGTTTTAGCCTTTACGATCACCCAGGCCACGGCTGATTTTGGCCCACAGAGAATCATCTCATCGAATGCGACTGAGGTTATCGATGCCTTTCCAGCTGATATGGATGGTGATGGTGACATTGACGTGCTAGCCGCCAAGCCAGGTTCACCCTTTGGTGGGGGCAGCATCGTCATTTATCGTAATAATGGAAATGGCAGTTTTACGGAGCTCAATAATAGATTCCCCGGGAGTTCAGCGGCTCTTGTAAGCAACGTTGTGGGGTCTGACCTTGATAATGATGGCGATATCGACGTAGTGGTTGGGAGCTCGGGATTTTCGTCTGGTGGAGTGCGAGTTTACCGCAACAATGGAAATCTTTCTTTCACGAGGACCTTTGATAATGGGAACGCACCCGGTCTATGGGATATTCATTTGGCAGACCTGAATGGCGATAATCGGCCGGAAATTATGTTTAGCCTTGGTGGTAGTTTTGATCAAATTGGTGTTTATGTGAATTCTGGCAACCTTTCTAGCTGGGGAAACTTGATCCCGGTTAAGTCAGGCACGAATACTGGCGACGAGCCCCGAAGTCTCCATGCAGCAGACATTGATGGCGATGGAGACGTGGATGTGATGTCCGTGAACTATCTTAGCAATCAGCTCTCCTACTATCCGAATTCGAGGATAGGTGGTCCTCAACCATCGGTTCGCCATCTGACTTCGGCATCTCAGACACGAGGGCCGCGCAACTTGCGAACTGGTGACATTAATGGTGACGGTGTCCTCGATATGATTTCTACCTCAGTTCTTGATGGCAAAGTCGCTTGGTATAGAGGGACAGGTCGCGGGAACTTTGCCTCGCAACAGATTATTCACAGATATCAAACTGGAGCTAATGAGCAAGGCCCCCGAGGTCTAGATGTTGTCGACATGGATGGCGACGGAGATCTGGACGTCCTGTCGACTTCGGAAGTTGGAAGTTCGGTCTGCTTTCATGAGAACACGGGCTCAGGGTCGTTTTCACAGCCAGTCATTATTACTAATCGGGCAAACGGTGTTAACCTTGTTACGACAATTGATATGGATGGCGATGGTGACTTGGATGTGGTTTCAGCTTCGCCTGGCGACAATAAGATTGCGTGGTATGAGCAGCTGGGTGGTGGAGCCAAGGATAGTGATGGTGATGGTGTTAATGACGATGAAGATGCCTTTCCAAATGACCCCAAAGAAACAGCTGATACTGATAATGATGGGGTAGGCGATAATGC
>Ga0257126_1001057_pt1 | contig 20540 bp, 24 predicted proteins | sample SI060_120mmetaG_FD_190151 | JGI IMG/M metagenome (GOLD analysis project Ga0257126, IMG submission 190151) | Marine microbial communities from Saanich Inlet, British Columbia, Canada - SI060_120m | ecosystem: Environmental > Aquatic > Marine > Inlet | place: Canada: British Columbia | collected... | reverse complement strand
AACAAATACTTTTTTTAATTTTTCAGAATTATATAGAGTTGTTTTTCAAAATAATATTAAAATTTTTGAAGAAATGGTTTTTTCAAATTGTAAAAAATTGAGATATATAGTTTTTTCAAATAAAAGTTTATTAAAGACATTTAAAATAGATTTATCTAACAATATTTTTGATTCATCTAAAAAAGATTTTAATTTAATTTCTTATATAAAAAATTTAAATACAAAAAGATTTAAATATTATAGAATAAATAATAAATTATATGATTTTTCAGTATATGTTAATTCACTAAAATTTAATGAAGAATTCTATATTATTGATAAAAATGTTAATTCACAAATCCATATTTCTGAATCGAGATTTAATTTTGTATATATTGTAATAATATTTTCTCTTGCGATTCACTTTTCAAAAAAATATATTAAAAGCATTAAAAAAGAATAATAATATTATATGAATAATATTGTATTTAAAAATGGTATACCTTATAGAGGATTTTTTATGATTACTGAATGGTGTGTTTTAGGAGATTGTATGCAACCTGAATGTCATCATTGTTACCCAGTTAAAGATTGTAAAAAACATGATTTATGTAAAAAGGAAGGTACATGTAAGTTACTACCAATTCCTAAACTGTCTAAAGGAAAAACTGAAAAATAAAATAAATATTAACAAAATTCAATATGGAACAACATATATTGTATGATGGAAATGAAAAAACCGAACTTAATTATATATCTGATTTTTTAGATTCTCAAAATTATACTTCTATTTCAGATTGGGTTAAAATTTTAGATTTTAAAGGAGGTGTTAGGAAAAATGGAAAAAAAATAGATAGAGAACAAATATGGTTTCAAGAAGATAAAAAATATTTTTGTAAATATTGGAAATATCATCATGATAGATGGGTTTCTCATGATTACGATGAAACTTTACTTAAATTACAAGAAAAGATTAATAATGAGTTCAATTTGAAAATTAACAGTTGTTTAATAAATAAATATAATGATGGTAATGATATTATTGCTCCTCATAAAGATAATCCGCTAAGTTTTGGAGAATATCCTACAATTCTAATTTATTCAATTGGAGTTACTCGCCGTTTTATTCTTACTAATGATAATACTAATGAAAAATATACTTTTGACCTAGAGCCAAATTCATTATTTTTTATGACTGGTGGTTCACAGAAATATTATAAACACGAAATTATTAAAAGTGAAACAAAAGATAAAAGATACAGTTTAACTTTTAGAGAATATCTATCTTAATTTATAATGATAAAAAATATATTAAGAATTACACCTCAAGCTCATAATATGTTAAAACAAATCCAATTTCAACATAATCAAAAATATATAGAATTTGGAATTAAAAGCGGAGGATGTTCTGGGTTTCAATATGTATTACAACCATGTAATGAAAATCCTCATAAATTAGATGAATTAATAACTACAGATGATTACATTTTAAAAATTAATAAAGACTATATTTTTAAATTAATAGATACTAAAATTGATTATACAACCGATTTAATGGGAAGTAGATTCACTTTTGAAAATCCAAATTCAGACTTTAGTTGTGGTTGTGGTAAATCATTTTCGTAAACTTGTATAAAAAATTGAAATTATATTATTTATAGAATGATATAAATATAATGAATCGCCGTCTACTTAAGGTTATCTATGATACTCTGTCTATCCGTTCAAAGAACTTTAATTACATTGACTTTCCAAAGACAATTCCAAGTCTACAAATAGAAAACCCTTCAAAGGAACAGATTGAAGAAGATTACAGTAAAATCCAGAGACACTTTTATCATCCAGTTTTTCAAAATTTTGTACCAACATATTATGAATCGGTTGATAATATTTACGGAGAGTGGTATAAGAGATATATTAATACAAAGTATAATAAGAATTAAATGATAAAAATTAGTTTAAATTTATTTATATAATTATATATATAATTATATGAATATTGGTTTAATCGGCTATGGTTTTGTAGGTAAAGCTACTAAAATATTAGATTGTGACAATGTAAATTTTTTTGTTTATGATATAAATCCAGATTTATGTGATCCAAAAGATACCACATTGGAAAAAGTTTCAAATTGTGATTTAGTATTTATTGCTGTACCTACACCATTAGATAATAATAATAATTGTCATACGAACATTGTTGAATCGGTTGTAAATAGTTTAAGGAATATAAATTCTGATTGTAAAATTGTAATTAGATCAACTGTACCACCAGGAACTAGTAAAAGATTAAATTGTGGTTTTATGCCAGAATATTTAACTGAAAAAAACTTTATGAATGATTTTATTAATGCTACTGAATGGACTATCGGAAGTAATGATCCAATTTTAATAAAAAGATTTACAGAATTAATAAACTATTCTTACAATAGTAATAAAATAAAAAGTAATAAAATATATGTTGTTGAATCAGACACAGCTGAAACAGTAAAATATACAAAAAATACATTTTTAGCATTAAAGGTTTCTTTTTTTAATGAAATTTATGATTTTTGTGAAAAAAAAAATATTAATTTTGATTATGTTAGAGAATTAGTTACTATAGATACCAGAATAGGTAGTAGTCATTCTAATTGTCCAGGTCATGATGGTAAAAGAGGATATGGTGGAACATGTTTACCAAAAGATTCGAAATCATTTTTATCAGAATTTGAAAAAAATAATGTACCAAGTTATTTAATAAAAAGTTGTGTTGAAAGAAATGATAATTTAGATAGAGTAGACGGTGATTGGCAAAATGATAAAGGTAGATCTACAATATAAAACACTTTTATTATATTTAAGTTTTAAATAAAGTTTTCTTTTATAAAAAACTTATATATGTGTAGTTTTCTTATACTTTTAGATAAAGTATGTAATAATATTCATGATTTAAATAAACTTTTAAAATTAAGAGGACCAGATAAAACAAATACTTTGATTAAAAATAACTATATTTTTTTACATAATTTATTACATATTTGCGGAGAATTAACATTACAACCATTTATAAAAGATAATATAGTTTGTCTGTTTAATGGAGAAATTTATAATTATAAAGAATTTGGTAATTATAATTCAGATGGTAAGTGTCTTATAGAATTATATCAAAAGTATGATCAAGAATTTGTAAAAAAATTAGATGGTGAATTTGCTATCGTAATTTTTGATTTCAACAAAAATATTGTTATTTTATCTAGTGATATTTTTTCTACCAAACCATTATTTTATTGTTATGATAATGGTTTTATGATATGTTCATTTAAATCTGTATTAAAAAATTTAACTAATAAAGAAATATTAAAATTATCTAATAACACTTGTATAAAATTTAATTTAAATGGTGAAATAATAAAAACGATAGATGTATATAATTTTTGTACCAAACAATATAAAAATAATTTTGATGATTGGGAAAAAGCTTTTGTAAAATCTATATTAAAAAGAACAAATACAACAAAAGAAATATTTATAACTTTGAGTAGTGGTTATGATAGCGGGTGTATTGATTTAGTTTTAAAAAATAATAAAATTAATTTTAAATCGTATACAATAAAAGCAGCTGAAAAAGTAGAGACTATTAAAAAAAGAAATAATTTTATAAGAAATAATAATATGTTTATAGAATTATATAAAGATGAATATCAAGAAAGTAGAGATTATATAAATAAAAATATGGATGAAAATATTACTAAAATTAAAACAACTAATCTAAAACAATATCCTACTGGTTATAGTAACTTAAGTAATATTACATGGGCTAGTGCGGGATTAAATCATATATTTAAAATTGCTAAAAAAGAAAATAAAATTATTTATTTATCTGGACAAGGTCCTGATGAAATAATGGGTGATTATGGATTTAATAAAAAACCTTTTAAACACTTTAGTGAAATTAATGGATATTTTCCTAGTGACTTATCTAAAATATTTCCTTGGAATAATTTTTTTAATGGGACAATGAGAGCATTTATTGATAAAGAAGAAGCTACATCTAGTTTACATGGAATAGAAGGAAGATATCCATATTTAGATAAAGAAGTAGTTCAAGAATATTTGTGGTTATCTAATGATTTAAAAAATAAAAATTATAAAGCTCCGTTATATTATTTGATGAAAAAATATAAATATTCTTTTGATAAAAATGTTAAAATAGGTTTTAAATGTAAAAGAAATTTAAAAAAATAAACTATCATAAATATTTTCTATTATAATATAAATGAATAAATACAAAATATTGTGTGTATCATTAATAATTTTTTTTCTATTTATTGAGTATAAAAAAAACTATTTTTTAGAAATTTATTTTTGGTTTAATAAAATGAATTATAATAAAAGATTAAAATTCTATTTAGGAACTTATAAAGATATTCCACATACAAAAATGAATGAACATTGTATAAATGATTTAACTTTTAAAATTAATACTCATGATGAAGTTTATGATCAACCTTTAAAAAATTTATTAATTAAAACTGATAATATAAATGAGAGATTTTCTTTTGCAAGAGGTGATGTTATAACTCATAAAGATCAAAATAATTGGACTTTATCTAAAAATAGATATGAAGGAAACACAAGTGCTATCCTATTAAAGTTATTTAATAAAAAAAGACACTGGGGTTTGTATTATAATAAACCACTAGATATACCATTTGATAAAAAGAAAAATATAGTATTTTGGAGAGGTGTTACTACAGGATCTTCCCAAGAGTTTGAAGCTAAAATATGGAAACCAAGAAAAGTTAATAGATTCAATTTAGTTGAAAAATGGTTTAATAAAAAAAAAGAAATAGATGTTGGGTTTAGTTTTATACATAGAGATTGGTTAAAAAAATATAATATTTATGTTAAAGGTAGTTGTAAACCAGAAGATTTTTTGAAATATAAATATATTCTTTCTCTAGAAGGTAATGATAAAGATTCTGGAATTAATTGGAAGTTAAATTCAAATAGTTTAGTTTTAATGGCTAGACCAAGGGTAACTAGTTGGTTAATGGAAACAACTTTAATTCCTAATTATCATTATGTTTTACTAAAAGATGATTTTAGTGATTTATATCAAAAATATATTTGGTGTGAAAATAATCAGAATAAGTGTAAAAAAATTATACAAAATGCTAATCTATATATGAAACAATTTAAAAATGAATCAATTGAAGAAAAATTAGAAATGGATGTTTTAAATAAATATTTTGAATTAAAAAATAAACTATCGTAAATATTTTCTAAAGTTATTTAAATGAATAGAAACAAATTATTTTTAATAATATTAGTTATATGTATAATGCTTATTCATTATAAAAAATACTATTTTTTTAAAACTTACATAAAGTCTAATTTTACAACTAATTTAACAAAGACTGAAACTTTTGAATTAGAAAAATCATGTTTACAAAAAATAAAAAAAGAATATAATTGTAATTGTAAAGAAAAAAAAAATCATTTTCCAAAATATATTTTCTCTATTAAAAATAATTTTTGTGATGGTATTCTTATGACTAATATTGGAAAATCATTAGATAAAATTAAAAATATTAAGAAATATAAAATTCCAAATATAGAAGAACAAATAAATTGTATTGCATTTAATCTTGATAAGATGAAAATATACCATTGTGATATTTTAAGAAAGAACATAACAATTAGTAAAAAAGGAGAAATAGGATTAATTGATTTTAATATTGCGGTGTATAATAATTTTAAAATTCCATCTAGGGCAACAAGTAGAATTAAAAATTGTTATTCTAGTAAAGAAATTGTAGTAAAAAAACTAAAATCTTTTTTCATGTAAATTATTTTATTTTTTCTATTGTAAAATTTATTTTATTTCTTTTTTTAGTTAAAAAAGAAGTATCAAACATATCTACTTTTTTATTCCAATCTTTATCATAATTTTTTTTATGATACTTTTTATATTTTTTATCACCTACCGTAAAGTCAGGTGTTTCTTTTGCTTTATACCAAAATACTTTTTCAGTTATATCTGTACTATGAACTCTGTTATTTATAACCATTATTCCATAATCTTGAGTAACTTCAGAAAATACTTGTTGGAAGACATCAAAACTTGGAAACATACCAGCATAATGTTCATACAATCTTTTTCTATTAGTAATAAAATCTTCTGCTAATAAAAAAATGTAATCAAAATTACTTCTCATTTCTGGAGGTATACCTAAAGCAAACTGCATAGTTAAAATAAATGAAATATGATGATGTCTACCATTAAAAAATAATTCTAAGATTTGTTGTTCTTTAACCCAAGAACCCTTAGAACTCATACAATCATCCATAATTAACATTATTCTATCATCTTTTAATTTTTTTCCATCTTGTTTTCTTTGCTTATTATCATCTGATAATTTACTTTGTCTATCATAAATTTTACTTAAAATAGTATTATTATATTCATCGTAAATATATACATCAGGTACAAAATCTCCATAAAATTTATTTAATTTTTCAGTTTTACTAATAACTATTGTAGTAGGAATATGTCTTTGATGAAACATAATTTCTTTAGTAAGATAACTTTTTCCTGAGGCTCTTTTAGCAATCATAGCAATAGTAGCATGATCAGCCATGCTCTTAATATCAAATTTTTTTATTTTAAATTTTGAAGCACCGTATTGAATATCTTTTGAAGTCATTAAAATAGACTAGAATAAAAAATTTATAAAAAATCTAACTATTCTAATAATTTTTATTAAAATATCTTATATCCCTTAAAATGACCAATTATAATATCCTCAAGATATCCATAAATTCCATTAAAATCTGTATTATTTTCCATATTATAATTTCCCCAGTTTCCATATAATTCTTTTTGTGTTGTTTCAAATGTATATAAATAATTTAATATATTCCCTCTAGTATTTCTTGTATTCAATGGATTATCCTTAAATCTTACATTAATTTGATTAAAAAGAATTAATATATCTTCTTCTGATAAAAAATAAATTTTACTCATTATTAATTTATTTTAACCCACATTTTTAAATAACAATTTAATTTAAAATTGAAATATTAATTTTCTATTTTAAATTAAATAATATGTCAAAAATTATTAAGACAGGAGCTAATTCTATCATACTAGGAAATTTTCATTATAATAATTTTGTAAAACCAAAAGAAGAAAAATTATTAAAGATTACAAAAATAACAAAAGGGCATGATGAATTTCAATATTTAGATTTAGTAAGAGAAATAAAAAACTACAATAAATATTATTCTATACCAGATAATGATTATATAGTTTTAAATCCAAGTGACAATTTTTATCATGATCTAAAAGAACTTGTAAAAGACCACCAGATTAAAATTTTTACAAATACATCGCTTCAATGTTTTTACATTGATTACGCTGGAAATACAGATTTACATGATATTATCCTAGAAATGAAACAATATGATTTATCAGTTTTTAATTCATATTCTAAAATAAATTTTTTTGTCAAACATATTTTGAAAGGTATTATGTTTCTACATAATAAAAAACTTTGTCATCTCGATATTAAACCTGAAAATATTATGGTAAATAAATATACTAACACATTTAAAATAATAGATTTTGGATTTTGTACTCAAGAACCATTTATACGATTTTTAAAAAATAAAAAAGGAACACCAGGTTATTTTCCAAAAAAAATAGCAGAGCCTGAACCTGGATTACCAGAAATTAAAGCAAATGATTTTGTTAAAGTAAATGGAAATATTCCTATTTTAAAAGATAATATGCTTGTATATAAAATAGATAGTTATTGTTTTGGGAGAGTTTTGAACTTTCTATTTTATATATTTAATGAATATAAAAGTGTATCTTGTTACGATAATAATCAAAAAAGAGCAAAAATAAATAGTATTATATCAGATCTATGTTGTAATGATGTTATCAAAAGAATTACTATTACAGATTGTTATAATAAATATTTTAATTAGTTTATCAAATTCGATTATATATATAAATATATATATATATATATAATGTGTGGAATTATTGCATCATTAAATTGTAAAAATCAAAATGAAATTTTATTAGAAGGTTTAAAACAACTCCAAAACAGAGGTTATGATTCTTGTGGTATTTGTGTTTTAAAAGATAATAAATTCTTTATACAAAAATATGCTTCAACAATTGAAGAACAAGGTTTATCTAAACTTATAAATAAAATTAATTTACCAACATCAAATATTGGCATAGCTCATACAAGATGGGCAACTCATGGAGAAAAAAATGATATAAATGCTCATCCACATATCGATTTTAAAAATAGAGTTTCATTAGTTCATAATGGTATTATAACAAATTATTTATCACTAAAAGAAAAATTAATTTCAGAAGGCTTTAAATTTAAAGGAGAAACTGATACAGAAATAATATCTAATCTTATTTCTTATCATTTAGAGAAAGAACAAAATCAATTTAATGCTTTTAAAAAAGCTATTAATGAATTAGAAGGCAGCTGGGGACTTGTTGCTATTATAAATGATAAACAAAATAGTTTATTTATTTCAAAATCGGGGAGTCCTTTACTTTTAGGAAAAACAAATGAAGGAATTTTATTATCATCAGAACTTGGTGCTATTTGTAGTAAATGTACTAATGTGATTTGTTTAGATGAGGGAGAAATACTTGAAATAAATATAGAAAATATTAATAATGGAAATGAAAATAGATCAATAAATAGTTTTTTTAAAAATAAGGAAACAATATCTATAAAAAATTTTGTTTTTCAAAATTCTCCTTATCCTTTTCCTCATTGGATGATTAAAGAAATTATGGAACAACCTATAGCAATTCAAAGAACACTAAATTTTGGAGCTAGAATTCTAGAAAATAAAATTAAATTAGGTGGATTAACAAATGAATATGATTTATTAAAAAATAGAGATGAACTAATTATATTAGGTTGCGGTACTTCTTTAAATTCAGGATTATGGATTTCATACCTAATTAAAAAAAATAAAATTTTTAATAATGTAAAAGTAATAGATGCATCTGAATTTGAATTATACGATATATCTAATCCAGAGAATTGTATTTGTATAGTTTTATCTCAGTCTGGTGAAACAAAAGATGTTCATAGGAGTATGATTAAAGTAAAAACACTTAATATACCTATAATTGGAATAGTAAATACTGTTGGTAGTTTAATAGCAAGAGAATCTAATTGTGGAATATATTTAAATGCAGGTAGGGAAGTATCTGTTGCTTCAACAAAATCATTTGTATGCCAACAAATCGCTTTAACATTAATGATATTATGGTTTAGCGAAAAAAAATGTTTGAATACATTTACAACAGAAACAATTAAAGAATTACAATTTATTTCCTCTCATGTAGAAAATACACTTACTAATATAGAAAATTATAAAAAGATAGCTACTGAATTATGTAATAGTAATTCTTGTTTTTTATTAGGTAAAAATATTTATGAATCAATTGCTAGAGAAGGTGCTTTAAAGTTAAAAGAAATAGGTTACATTCATGCAGAAGCATTTTGTGGTGGTAGTTTAAAACATGGTCCTTTTTCATTAATAGAAAAAAATACTCCTATAATATTATTTATTATGGATGATATTTATAAAGATTTTATGTTAAGTACATTACAAGAAGTAAAATCTCGTGGAGCAAATATAATTGTAATATCAGATATAGATTTAGATGTAAAAAATTTAATTAGGATACCAAAATTAAATATTTTAGGAAGTATATTATCAATAATACCATTACAAATTATAGCTTATGAAATGGCATTAATAAAAGGTCATAATCCTGATTACCCAAGAAATTTAGCAAAAGTTGTAACTGTTGATTAAAAATTAGACCTGTCTACAAAGAAATCATTTTTTATTAGTTGTATTGTATTTTTTTTTCCATTTGAAAAATGGATTAGTAAAATAATTAAAATAGATAGAGTAGGAATTTTTAATATATCAAAGATTTTTTTATAATTTGATTCTTTTGTAATTAAATTTTTATTTTGAAACCATAATATTATCGTAAAAGTAAATAAAATTAAAAGTAAAATCATATATATTTATCTTTAGAAATAAAAAATCTCAACTTATTATATATGGATTTTACTGATAATCATAAAAAAAAATTATTAAAATTTGTTTTATTTTCAGCATTTGTTTTTATTATCACAAGATATGTTCCAGAAAGTGCTATGAAACCAAGTGATACACTTAAAATACCATTTTTATCAACTATATTATTTGTTATACTTGACTTAAAAATACCAATAGCTTAAAAATTTAAATAATTATTAAAAAATTTAGCTTTTTCATTAATTTCATCTTTTTTAACTGTACTTATTGTAGATTTTTTTGTATCACTATTTGAGTATATGTCTGCATAATTTTTATTGCTTAAAGAATTTTTTGAAGAATCATTATTTGAATCTTCAGTAGTTTTTAAATCTCTTTTTAATTCACTTTTAATTTTACTATTACTATTTCTAGCTGTTGACTGTCTATCTGATTTTTTTATATCTGTTTTTATTATATTTCGTAATGTAGATGAATTTGATTTTCTGTTAACACTTGTTAAATCTACATTATTTTTATTTATAATATCTAATATTTCATCCTCATTTTGTTTGATAAAATTTTCATGAATATCATTTTTTTCATCAGATTCACTTTGTCTAGGACTGGTATATCTTCTTTCTGTAATAGATCTAACTTTTTCTCTAACTTCATTTATTTCATTATTTATATTATTATTAGGTTGAATATTGTTATCTACTTTTTCTATAATATTATTAATTTGTGGAACATCATTATTTACAGGATTTTCATCACTAACAACATTATTATTCAATAATGAAGATATTCTTTCAATATCAATTGTTTCTATTGATAGAATATTATTTAATTCATTCTTATAATTTTTAGGACCTAAAATAGAATTAATCATTAAATTTATAGGTAACATCATTTTTATTGTTATATCAATAGAATTATTAATTATATTTTCTATTTCTTTTTGATTTTTTTTTATTTCAATAGAATTGGTATTTGTGTCAAATAAGTAGGGACAATTCCAAAATGTTCTTGCACAATCAGAGTATAAGTTATGAATAAATTTATCCAAGTTAATATCATTATAAAATTCTTTACTTACTGAGTCCAAAGATAACAATTTTATATTTATCATAAAGATAATTTTTATTAAATTAACAAAATAAGAATATTTTTGTGTTTCATTTAAAATATATTTCTTTTCTACACTAATATTATCGTCATTCCATGATATGATTTTTTTTAAAGATAACTGAAAACTTTTTAACAAGACAGTTTGATTTTTATTTTTATCAGCGGAAAGATATATTTGTTGAAATCTATCATAAATTGGTTTATTTATAATTTTTTTTAAAATATTTGTATAATCATTTTTTATTTCATTAAGAACAATACTATTCATATATATATATATATATATATTTATAAATAAAATTTATTTATATTTATATGACGAATAAATTAGATAGTGCTGTAATAGTTGAACCACGAAATCATACAAAGTTGGACTTAGTAATAAAAAATATGATAGATAATATAGATGATTGTAATATATATATATATCATGGAAATGATAATATAGAACTAGTATTAGAAATTAAAAATAAATATAATAATAGAAATATAATTTTAATTAATCTTAATGTTACCAATTTAAATAGACTAGAATATAGTAATTTATTAGTTTCAAGAGACTTTTGGGATAAAATTGAAGGAGAAAATATTTTAATTTTTCAAACTGATAGTTATTTATTATCAAATTCAGATCATAATATTAAGTATTTTATTTCTCTTGGTTATGATTTTATAGGAGCTCCAGTTAGATTTAAAAGAGGGAATTTAATATTGAGAGAACATCTTAATGGAGGATTATCTTTAAGAAAAAAAAGTAAGATGATAGAAATAATTGACAATATAAAAAATATTAGAGAAACTTGGCCTGAAGATAATTTTTACACATCTAAAAATAAAGATAAAATGAATTTACCACCATTTGAAATTGCTTTAAAATTTTCTGTAGAAAGAGAATATTATAAAAATCCTTTTGGAGTTCATAATCCAAAACAATGTTTATCTAAAAATGATTATAATAACTTATTAAAATATAATCCTGAAATAAATGATATTATAAATTAAAATTATATTAATTAATGATGTTAGTTATAATAATGAAATACATGAAGTAACACCAAATAGAACCAAATAAATTATCAAGGATATTGTAAAAAATCCTGCTTTTGGGTTTTAATCGTTATTCCAGAAAATGATCTAATAGAAATATCATGTCAATAATGGATTAAAGAATTATGATTATAAGAATTATATGAATAAATCTTATAATTTTAATAGTTTAGAATTTAACTTGTATCAATTATTAGATATACCATTAACAGCTACTTGTCAAGAAGCTAGTAAATCATTTAGAAAAATTGTAAAAAAATTTCATCCAGATAAAATAACTAAATTAGAAGAAAAAATTTACGAAAATATAATTACAGCAAATCATATATTATCAGATCCTATTTTAAAAAATCAATATGACAATTGGTTATTAAAGAGTAATCAACAACACAATCAGTTAAAAGATAATTTTAAAAATAGTAAACAAAATGTAAATAAATATTTTCCAAGTAATAAAAAAGAGGCTGCCAATTCATTTGTCGAACAATCAAGAATGTTATTAAATAGACATGGAAATATGAATTATAGTCGAGATGTAAAAACAAATTTATCAAATCATGAATCAAAAAGAAGAGAATTAAAAAATATTCAGAGAGATTTTAATTTAAATGAAGAAAATTTTAACACAGTTTTTGAAGATAGAAAAGTAAATGGATTATATTCAGATAAAATTATTAGATATGAACAAGATAAAATTGTACCTTATCAATGTTCAAAGAATAAAGTTAATTATGTTCATTTAGAAGATTGTAAAAAACTATATTTAGAAGATTCTGTTCAAACAGATAATTATACAAGTTTAGATAGAGCATTTAAATTATATCAAACAGGTAAGGTTACAAAAAATAAAACTAATAATAGAGATAACAATGATTTTCAGTATGATAACATGGATATTGAGATTGACAGATTAAATCTGGATGAATTAAACATTTAAAAAAAATTCGTTTAAATTTATTTAAATTTTTACACACAAAATTAATGAGTGATCATTATTACTCAACAGTTTATGATCATATTAAGAATTATAACAATTGTCATTATGCTTCTGCTAAAGATGTAACAAATAAAAGAAATTTTGTAAATCCTATTTATAATAAGATAGATGAAATTAATGAAGTAAAATACCAAAATTATAGTAAAGATCATTATTACTCAACAGTTAATGATAATAACATTGATAATAATAGTGATTATGCCTCAGCACGAGATATTAGAAAAAGTTTAAATTCAATAAATGATAAAGTAGAATATAAAAAATTACAATTACAACAAAGTAAAATATCTAATAGTATATATAACAAATTAATTAGGGAAAAAAAAAGAGTATCAGAAACTGATAAATACAAATTACCCATAGGTTGGGTAGAAATATATGACTCAGTCACTAAAAAAAAATACTATGCCTGTAAAATAACAAAACATACTCAATGGTTACATCCAGGGATTCCTCTTGGTACAATTATGGAAAATGGAATACCTTATGGTTGGGAGGAAGAATTAGATTATGAAACAGGAGAAAAATATTATATAAATCATGTAGGAAAATTTACAACTTGGGATAAACCAGGTAAATCTTTATTTTTAGTTTAATATAAATATAAATAATATAAATATAAATAATATATATATATATATATATGAAATTAGATTGTGTATTAACATCTGTTAACGAAAAAAAAGAATATTTAGATTTTGCTCCTCTTTTTATCGAAACATGGAATAAATTATATCCAAATGTTGATATTAAAATTATATTAATAGCAGAAAAAATTCCTGAAGAATTAATTCAATATAAAGATAAAATAATACTTTTTGAACCAATTAAAAATGTATCAACATGTTTTACCTCACAGTTTATTAGAAATTTATATCCATGTATTCTTAATTATGATAACGGTGTTATGATAACTGATATAGATAATTTACCAATGAATAAAACATTTTTTACAAAAAATATTGAAAATATTCCAAATAATAAATGGATAAATTTAAGAGATTATGTTTATTGTAATAGAGAAATATGTATGATGTGGCAGGTTGCTACTCCAAAAGTGTGGAAAGATGTATTTAATATTAAGAATGAAGAAGATATAAAACAAACACTTATTAGTGAAAATAAATCAATAAACTATATTGACGGACATAACAAATCAGGATGGAACACAGATCAATTATTTTTATATAAAAAAGTAATGCAATGGAATAAAAAAACAAATGATTATGTTTTTCTTAAAGATAAAGAAACTGGGTATAATCGATTATGTAGAAGTATGACTCTAAACAATCAATATAAAATTTCAAAATCAATAAAAAATAAAATAAAAAAAGGTAAATATTCAGATTATCATTGTCTTAAACCTATGAGTTATAATAAATGTAAAAAAATAAATTGGATAATTTATAATTTACTTCCAAATACAATAGACTTTTCAGAATAATAAAATTTATAAATATTTAAAATTTTATAAAATTAACTATATTATTGTTTATTTAGTAGTTCATAATTTTTCGAAGTAGAAGAATATACTCCAGCTTTATATTTTTTATTAATTCTAAATATTGTTCTAGTTGTTGTTTTTACATTAATATTTTTCCATCTTACAAAAATATGATCTAAAGGAACTAATTGATGCTTAATATGTTTTAATATTTTTTTTGCTCCTGTTGGTGATATAATGTAACAATAAGCACCTTTACTTGTAAAATGTTTATGTTTGTAGTGATAATTATAAAATAATTTATTTTTTTCTTTATCTTTTAATTTATTAGTTAAAGATATTAAATTTGTTTGAATTTTTTGTCTTCTTTTGGGTGTTAATTTTTGTTCTTTTTTTAATTTTTTTTTATATTTTTTTAATGATTCAATATTTTTTTTTAAATTATCGATTAATTGTAATTTATGTAGTGTAATATCTTTTTTAACATTTTGATTATAATCTTTTTTATAAGGATTATATGGATCTAATAGAATAACATCTTTACAATTATCTGAACATTTATTTAAAAAATTAAGATCAAAATTATCCATTAAGATAGCATCTTGTTCTAAAATTAAATAATTTTTATCAGATTTACTACATTCTATAATTAATTCCATATGAGATGCAAAACATCCAGACTGACCTGGTTTTAATAATTTTTTTGGTATTATTTTATTTTTTTTATTATATTTATTTAGTATATCTTTGTTTTTAACATCATATCCATTAATTGCTTCAAACTTATTAAAATTAATATTTTTACTTTCTAAAGATTTATAAGTATCAGCAACAATTTTTTGTGAGAGATTATCAGATAGTGCTATAACATAAATTTCCATCAAGTGTATATAATAATATAAGATATTATATATTTCATATAAATAAGTTTAATCTTATGATTTAGATACTAATTGTACTGTTCTGCTATAATATTTACTAATCTTCTTGAAATAGGATTAGGTTCTCTTGGAGTTACTTCATGAATAGAATTTTTAGTATTAATAAAGATAACAAAAGTATTTTTATCATATGTAACAGTATCAATTACATCTAGTCTATTTTCAAAATCATCAAAAAATCGAGATTCTCTTTTTCCTACTATTTCCTTAAATTTATCTATATTGTCATATTTTTCTTTCAAGTTTAAAATATTTAAATCACCACCTAAACCTTTATCATCGTCATGTTTTAAATAAAATAATCCGGCATAAAGTTCTCTCTTACTATCTACATGAGGTCTAATTACTTGAGATACAGTTGTAGATGGAGAATTAATTCCTATTTGACAATCAAGCACAATTTTTCCTTTATAATTATTTTTTGGAGGTATTCTTTTATCAATAGTTAATTCTTTATAGTTGTGTCTATGTTTTTTTTTTCTTGAATTAAAAAGAGATAATAATGTTGATTGACTAAAAATTTTTTCTATTTCTCGGTAAAATATCTCTGATGTATGATATTCTGTAAATAGTTTCCATATTTTATCAATATCATTATTATCTGTAATTTTACCCACACTTAATTGATATCTAGCATTTTCCTCTTCCATATTACCTGCAATTGTTTTATCTGAGGGATAGTTTTTTTCTAAATAATCATATATTTCTTGATCTAAACAATTTTTTATTACAATATATGGATAAGGTTCTAATTTTAACATTTCTGGTTTATAATTTTTTACAATAGATAAATCACTAATATCATATTCTTTATTATTTATTATAAACTTTTGATTCATATAATATTTAATTTAAATTTATCTTTATCATAAAATTTAAAATTAAATTGTAATATATTTATATGTCATATCAAGAAAAAGTACAAAGCAGTTTAATTTTAGGATCATATTTAGATACATTAGGTTTTAATAATGGTATTTGGGAATTTAATTTTAATTATGAAATAAAAAATTTATATTCAGCAAATATTGTTACTAATCATATTGTTCATAATTTTTTTGCTCTAGGTGGTTTCAATATTAATGTATCTAATTGGAATGCAAGTGATGATACAATTTTAATGTTAGCGACAAGAAGAGCATGTCTAAAAGGAGAAGATATTGATAATTATATAAATGAATATATTAAAGTTTTACCAGATTTAGAAGATAAAAAAAGAGTATCAGGATTAAATACAATTTCTACTTTAAAATTGTTATCAAAAACTAGGGATATTAATAAAATACCATTTTCAAGTAAAATGGGTGGAAATGGGGCAGCAATTAGAACAAGTTTTATTGGATTACACTATTATAAAGAAGAAGATATTGATAAACTAATTGAATTTTCTATACAATCAAGTAGATTAACACATAATTATACTTTAGGATTTTTAGGAGGCTTAGTAACCTCATTATTTTGTTCATATGCTTGTAGAAACATAAAACCATGGAAGTGGTGTGATATGTTAATATCATTATATGAATCAAAAAAAATAGATAACTTTATGAAAAAAACTAACATTTATGATAATTATAAAAAAACAAAATATGATTTTTGGAAATATTGGTACAAATACAGAGAAAATAGACTATCAAAATTCAATTTAAAACCAAAAGAATTTTTATATGCGGCAGATAGAACTTCAGAACTTATTGATTATATGCCTGAAATAGATATAAACGATAAAAATGCCGATTTTAGTAAATTTGGTGCTTCTGGCATCGGTGCTACAATATTAGCATATGATGCTATATTATTAACAATTACCTCTAGAGATAAAATATTAGACTTAGAATCGAATGACCTCAAATATAGTTTTGAAAATTTAATTTATTTTTCAACTTTACATTTTGGTGATAATGATTCTACAGGATGTATCGCTGGTTGTTGGTTTGGAGCATTAACAGGATTTCAAAATTATAATAAGAATATTCATAAACAATTAGAATTTGATATCTTATAATTTGCTAATAAATGATTTAAATACTATATTGTCAAATTCTTCTTGTTCGTAATCATCTATATTTTTTTCTAAATTATCAGGAGTTATTTTAAAATCTACTTGTTTGAAAGTAGCATTAGTCATAGCAGGAACATATTGAGCATTTGCTGCTTGAAATTGACTTCTATTTTCAGGACCTGACCAATAAATTTCAATATCAACATCAAGATTATTTTTATTTATGTAATTTCGTAATCCTTCATTAACTATTTTATATGTATTACTTTCAGCATTTGAGTGAGGACAACTATGTGAACCAAAATATTTTAATATTTTTTTTGTAGAAAAACTTGTAGTTTGATTTAGTTCGTCATTAAAAGTTACTTTCTTTTGTAATTTTGGTTTTTCTTCTTTTTTAAATTTTTCATTTATTTTATTAGTAACATTATCATCATTATTTTTTTTAAAAAAGTATAATATTATAACTAATAAAATACCAACTGAGAATAAAAGTGATAAATTATTCATATAAAATCTATAGAAAAAAATATTTAAATTTTTTCAAATTTATTTTTTTCTATATATATATATATGTCAAGTACAAGTATGTCAAGATTCCAACCTTATTTAGGACTCTTAGGTTCTGATTCAAGTGAACAAGGAGATTTAAAAATTTTATTACATGCTCTATCTGAAACACCTAATATTAATGCAGCATTCGCTCAACGAATGGCTGCTTCTGCTGGTTCCCCAGCAAACTTCAATGATAACCTTGAAGGTAGTGCTACCTACTACGGTGTTCACCCAAAATTTCTTGCTTTAGTTGTCAAAGCACTTTTAAATGTAGAAGATGGTGACGAAGATGCCTTTAGAGGTCCATCTGATGGTACAAAAGACCAAAGAGAAGCTAAAGACATTCTGTTAGCACTTTTAGAATCCCCATCAGGTGGTTCAGATGCTGTTAGAAATCAGACAAACCATCAAGCCTTAAAAGAAAAAATGCTTAGAACTGCAAGAACTTTTTATGAGGTAAGATCAAGAGATGGAAATACTGTTAACTTATCTGATCCAAGTCAAGTAAATGATGGTGATGTGGTTGTTAAAGGTGTGCTCTGGACTGAACTCGATAAAGCATTCAATCTTGGTGTTTTACCAAGAGGTGCCGGTAGATTATCGTCAAGAGAAGCCAATATTAGAGCTGTCTTAGGTGCTGCTTTCCCAGAACAAAAATCTGATATTGATAGTATGAATGTATCAGCCGCAAGAAGCTTTTTAAATAGAGATGATGTTAGAAATAAAATTATGGCAGCCTACAAATTATGCCCAGCTGTTGTAAGAAGTTTATTAGAAGGTCAAAAAAATCCAGCTAACTTACCTTTATCACCACAATTATCTACAGGTGCTGTTCAATCAAACAGATATGTAATGAGAAATGGTCAATTAGTTGATACCACAACAGGTCAAAGTGTAACTGAATTAATTAAAGCCGGTGGTAAACCAGGAGGTTGCTGTAAATTACTTGGTTTAGATGGTAAAGACGAAGATCAATGTACTGGTTACTTAACACAATGCTTAAGAGGTAGCAATATTTCTGAATGCAAAGAATTTATGGAAGACGAAAATTTCTGGGTCAATGCTATGTCAACTGCTAGAAACACAAACCCAGTAGTTATCAAATCTACCTTCAAAAAATTCAACATTGCTGTCAGTTCCAATGGAACAGTTCAAGAATTGGGCGAATGGTCTAGAAATATGGAATCAAAACACAATGTAACTGTCGGACCTCAATTAAGAGGTTGGTTAGGTATCCTTAGAGAAGTTTACACTAGCAACCCAGCTATTGGTGATGTCGATAGACCATCTCAATTCAACTCAGGATGGAGTGCTTTCCTTACACCCGCTGCTGATTTTGCTAACTTCTCACCATCATCTGTCCAAGGTACCGTACAAACCATTGGTTTAATGTATGCCACCCCAGGAATTAGAATGGCTTCAGTTTACAACAAAAGCCAAGCCGGTGGTTCAGAAAGAGCACCAGACTTTGTTGTTGATAGAATCGAACAATCACTTGGCGGATTCTCACACCTTATGCCAAACGAAGCTGGTAATCAACTTACCCATTTATATGATGGCTTAAAACAAAGATTAGGCGGTGTTAACAAAACCATTTCAGCTAAAGATGATGCTCAAATCAAACAACTTTTAACACAATTCACAAACTCTGAAGCTAAATTACACCAATCACTTAGAATTGCCGATAAATACCTTGATTTATTAGATCTTGGTTATGGTGATGATAGCGAAGAAGTTAATGTTGATCACCTCAATAGCTTCGTTGAACAAAATGTTAGAGAAAGAGCTAACAAATTAGAACAACAAAGTAAAAACCTCGGTGCTATCTTCATTGCTTTAAGTAAAACTATCACACAAGAAGGTGGATCAAAACTTATCCCACCATTCAAATACTTTTAAATTAACTTTAAATTATATTTAAACAAATTCTAATTAATAATAATAATCATGACATATGGATTACTATTATTAAATTCTAAAAGTGAAAAAAATAGTAAATTATCTAAAAATCCTGAAATAACATTTTTTAAAAAAGTTTTTGTTAAACATACAAATTTTTCACAAGAAACATTACCTTTATACTTTAGTTCTAATCCTGATTTTGGAAAAAAACTTACTATAAATATTAGTAAAATTGGAGATTTATTATCCCATATAACATTAAAAATAACTTTACCATCTATTCCTTTATCAAGTCATTCTTCCCTACCAAACAATGTAAAAAAATTCAGATGGATTAATAAAATAGCATTTGGTATGGTCAAAAATATAGATTTAGAAATAGGTGGAATATTAATTGATAAACATTATGGAGATTGGTTAAATGTTTATTACGAAATTTTTGATAGTTATGATACCCACTCAAATAAA
>Ga0257126_1001051_pt1 | contig 20645 bp, 18 predicted proteins | sample SI060_120mmetaG_FD_190151 | JGI IMG/M metagenome (GOLD analysis project Ga0257126, IMG submission 190151) | Marine microbial communities from Saanich Inlet, British Columbia, Canada - SI060_120m | ecosystem: Environmental > Aquatic > Marine > Inlet | place: Canada: British Columbia | collected... | reverse complement strand
TGAATACCGGCATTACGGCTGGTGACTTTGATGCGCTGATATCATCCAAACTAGATGCACCAGTATTCACCACAAGGCTCAGTGAGACAGTAACCGTGCACAATCTAAATCGTGCTTTTAATGCACTGCTGGATGAGCTGGATTTGAAAACTGGTGCTGATGGTAGAATACGCACCCTGTATAGTTGGCGGCATTTCTACGCGACACAGGACTTGGAGCGTGGCGTCAGTACCCACGCACTTAGCAGACAGTTGGGTAACAGCACTGAGATGATAGACAGGCACTATAGCAAGTATAGTCCCTTGCTGAATGCTGAGGTGCACAGTGGACGGAAGCAGAAACACTGATCGGACACAGGTTGTTCGAAACTGCACGGTTTTATGCTGTGTATGGTTTTGGGCGCTTTAGAGATGGAGGCGTTAATTCGCTGGACCGTACATCTCAATTCAAACACCAATTTCAAGCTTATCCGTGCCGCTGCTCTCGCTGAGTGGCGTCACCTAATGAGCGCATAGATTTAGGCGGTGGCTGTGATCTGATGCTAATTCTCATTAGTTTGGCAGCTGCGTCCTGATTGCTTAATCTGAAATTGAATTAATTCAGCTGGGAACTGCGTTAATATTTTAAAGATAACCCAAACCTTGCAAAAATTCGTTTCAATAAAAGCTCCAATCCAGAACCACTTCAATCATGAAAGACATCTTCAAAACGGATAGACTTACAAGCAAAAACGCAGTGCCGCTCTCACGGAGTGGTTTCAAATCTGCGCTTCATAGATTTGTGTGATCGTGGTGCTTTGAGACGTGTTAGACTTTGTCTGACAACACCAACCCGGTACCTACACACCTGCGGGATTCTCGACCTCGCGGCCCATTGCTGCCAGATCCGAATACCGATCCCCAATCCTGTGATGTGGACGTCCGCGTGTCGCAGCACCCAATGCTACAACCAATTCGTCAACAGCAGGAGCGTCGTAGATTGAAAACTGCACCGTCAGATAGTGGGACCGCCGGCCAGTATCGTGCTTGTCCATCAAGGGGATCTGGATCTGGGTGTTCGCCGGGCCGCGGGTATTGGTGAAGCCAAGATAGCTTTTTGCGCCCACTGCCTCGCGATAGAAGTTGCCGAACTGTAAAGTGTGGATGAGGGCTGAAGCGTGTTCGACTTCACAGCTGGTTCCCGCGATGCAGGCCTTGCCATATGCCTCAATTGCGTCACCCGATCCTGCCAGTGCAATCAGGCGGTCGGTTAACAGCGATCCCAGTACTGGTGCCATGCGGGTGATTTCGGGGGACAGGTCTTCGACAAATCCGCGCCCCGCCCATGGGTTTGTTACCACGGCGGCCACACCGATCATGCGCAAGACAGGGTCTGAGGCGCGGCCACCTTCGGTGTGAATATCTTCCTCAAAAGTAACAACTTTTCGCAGTTCGGGCAGCATATATATTCTCCTTTCAGATATGATAGTTTCGGCGTTCAGTGACGGCATGCACCACCCCTTCAACCTCGGTACCGTGATAGATGCCAAAGGCACCGTATTGATTTTCCTGTACGTATCGGCGCAGCATCGAACGCTCCGCCGCGTCTCTTACCTGTTCAAGAGGCAGAGCGGTCAGATCAAAATACCGCATGCCCGCAGGTGCATACCCTGCGACAACCCCATGATAGATGATACGTTGGGACGCGTCCTGTGTGTTCTGGTAAACGGCATAAAGATGGTCGAGGTCGGGGATAAGACCAATGCCCTTGAGGTGATCAGACAGCCCCTCAACCGACCTTGTCTGAGCCGGGGCAGCGGGCACTGATATCTGTCCAGAGGCATCTTCACAGAGCAAAATCTGGCCCTCGCAGACCAAAACAACACCCAATGAAACAATGCCCGCTGATGCAGCGGCGTCAGCCAGTGCATTGTCCATCCCAATTTCGAAATAACCACCCTTGTAATATCCAAGCGGTGTTCCGTCGGACGTGCTAAATTCTAACACTCGCCCGATCAAGATAAGATGGTCGCCCGCATCCACCAACCGGTGCCGCGCGCAGCTGAAACTTGCTATTGTTTTGTCAATCAAGGGAATATTCTGCGCATCGACATGCCATTTGGCGAGGTCGAACTTGTCGACTGATTGCGATGCAAAAAGGCCTGAAACCTCCTTTTGGTCATCTGCCAGAACGTTGACCGCAAAATGATCTGCCTGCGCGAAGGTATCGCAAGACAATGCCACCTTGGCGATACACACCAACAACAATGGAGGATCAAGCGAGACCGAGGTAAACGAATTGGCCGTGAACCCGCGCGGCGTGCCGTCTGACTGGCGTGTTGTGACGACGGTAACACCTGTGGCAAAGCTGCCAAAGGCGCCCCGCAAGGCGCGTTTGGCGTCAATGTCCATTTCTTTGGTGGTCGCGAGGGTTTCCAACAAATTGTCATCTGCACCAAGCGCAGGAGGAGCGTACAGTGGGCCGTGACTATGCGCCCCAAAACGCAAAGGATTGGCGGCGATCGTCCATGGGTCTTGGCCCGCTACGGCGACCTTGGCCAGCATGCCACGTGCCGCGACATGGGGGTCATCCAGAATGTCGGTGATCGTGTTCATCGGGCCGTAAGGCACCTCGCCGCCCAGAAGGGTGGTCAGTTCAACTTTACAGTGAACGCCACTCCAACAAGCCACCAAAGCGTTTAGCTCAACAGCATTTGCAGACCTCGCCGCGCGGGTTGCATAGCGGGGGTCATCGCCTAAATCCGGGTGATCCATAATCGTTGCCAAACGCCGCCAAAACGCATCATCCACAATGCCAAGCGCTATATGGCCGTCCTTCGCTGGAAACAGCCCGAAAGGTGCGAGGAATGGATGGCCGTTTCCCTCAGGGGCCGGCACAGCACCTGTCATGTCATGCAAATAGACCATGCGTTCACAGAGCGAAATCATCGCGTCATACATAGCGACATCAACGAATTGACCTTTGCCGGTCGCCTCGGCCTCGCGCAGGGCGGCCATGATGCCAAAGGCCATCATCATGCCTGCGAAAATATCGCCCACACCGGGGCCGGTTTTGGTTGGTGTGGCGTCATCAGGGCCAGTCATCGCCATCAACCCGCCCATGGCTTGGGCTACGACATCGTAGGACGGCCAATCGCTGTAGGGGCTGGCACCCGTGCGTGGATCCCCAAAACCGCGGATGGCCGCATAAACCAATTTTGGATTTTCGGCCGCCAGTGTTTCGTATGCAAGGCCCAAACGTTCCATCACACCGGGGCGGAAGTTCTCAACGATCACATCTGCAGTTGCAGCGAGTTTGCGAAAACTGGCCTTGCCGCTTTCAGACTTCAGATCAAGCCGGACGCTCTTTTTGCCGCGGTTCAGGCTGACAAAATATCCGGCCCAGTCTTGGCTTGGGTCATCATCGCGAAAGGGCCCGTTGCCGCGGCTGGTATCACCGCTGCTGCCTTCAATCTTGATCACTTCTGCGCCGTGGTCGGCCAGATGCATTGTGCAATAGGGTCCGGACAGCATGCGGCTTAGGTCCAGTACACGCAGGCCTTTCAAAATTTGCGTGCTCATGGCGCAAGGCTCAACGTGTCAAGGAATGCCAGAAGCGGCCTGTTCACCGCATCGGGGTCTTCGGCCAAAGCCATGTGGCGCAGACCTTTCAAGATCACCGCCTTGGAATTCAGAATTTCAGCAGCAATGGCTTGGGCCATTTCCGGGCCATTGCCATAGTCTTCGTCGCCCGTGATAACCAGAGCGGGGCAAGAGATCGGAGGGTCTGGGGCCACAATTTCGTCGATGCCAGATGCCAGAACGCGGTAGATTGTGTGGTAAATTGACTTTTTGTTGGCAGTCACCCAACCGTGAACGGTCTCCATCATCTTAGGATTGGTGGCGCGGAAAGCATCGGTAAACCATCGCTCAAGAGCAGCTTCGACCGTGGAACTCGGCCCAATTTCGCGGGCCTGATCTACCCGCTTCAGAATGGCGGTCTGGGCTGAATCACTGCGTTTGTGAGGGGAATGAAGAATGATCAAAGCCTGCGCCCTGTCGGGTGTATCCTGTGCAAAGCGACGTGCGATCATGCCACCCAAAGAGAAACCGCCGATCACAGCGCGATTGATGTCGCAGTGATCGAGCAAGCTGGCCAATTGATTTGAAAACAACGACAGACTGGGCGCTTCAGGCGGCGCGCTGGAGCCGCCATGCCCATATAAGTTATAGGTCAGAACGCGGTAGCTGTCCTTCAGGGCAGGGGTGGTCCACTGCCAGCATTCTTGGCTTAGACCCAGACCGTGGATCAGCAAAACAACCGGCGCATCTGCCGGACCGGATAATTCGAATTGCGTGCCATCTGGTGCCAGCGCCATTATGTTTCGCGCCCTATTGGCTTATACGCCATGACCTCTACTTCGACCCGCGCGTCAACGAGCAGATCGCTGACAACTGCGGACCGCGTCGGTGGTTCAATAGGGAAGTAATCACCGTAAACTTCGTTAAAGCCGGGGAAGTCGGAGCGCTCGCGCAGCCAGACCATCGCCTTTACCACATCATCGCGGGTGCAGCCTGCTTCGGCCAGTGTTGCGGTGATGTCATCCAGCACCGCGCGCGTTTGATCCTGCACGCTGCCATCGGTCATCGGTACGCCATCTCGCATCGGAATTTGCCCCGTTAGAAAGACAAAATCACCCGCACGTATTGCCCGTGACAACGATAAGACTCTGCCACCAATTTCCAGCGGACCTCCGATGACTTGCTTTTTGACGACCATCTTGCGGCTCTCCTTTCTATGTACCGTGCCCCGATCCCAAAAAGAGAGTTTCGGATTTTTCGACAATTGGTGTCGTTTTTTCCCGAACCCTAATCGAGAAAGCAGCCTTGAATAGGAATCAAATAAGAGAGGGTTTGTGCAAAATAAGAGAGGGTTTGTGCAAAATAAGAGAGGGTTTGTGCAATGGGTGACATCAAGAATTATCAGATGCTGATCAACGGCGATTGGGTGGATGCATCTGACGGTGGTACGTTTGACAGTGTGAACCCCAGTACCGGCGAAATCTGGAGCCGCGTGCCGGAAGCGACAGAGGCTGACGTGAACCGTGCGGTTGTGACGGCGCATGAGGCGTTTACCAAAGGTCCTTGGGCTAAAATGACGCCGACTGAGCGCGGCAAATGCCTTCGCAAGCTGGCTGATTTGCTGGCGGATCAGTCCGAGGGGTTGGGCCGCACGGAGTCCATAGACACGGGCAAGATGCTGAAAGAAACCCGTTGGCAAGCCAAGTATATCGCAGAGTTTTTCCACTTTTTCGCAGGCTGTGCTGACAAGGTGAGCGGCGAGACCTTGCCAATCGACAAGCCCGACATGTTCGTTTTTACCAAGCGTGAACCGCTTGGCGTGGTGGCCGCGGTGGTGCCGTGGAACTCGCAGCTTTTCTTGGTGGCCGTTAAACTTGGCCCGGCTTTAGCCGCGGGCAATACCGTGGTGCTCAAAGCCTCGGAACATGCCAGTGGCGCGATGCTGGAATTTGGCAAACTGATCGAAGAGGCGGGCATTCCGCCCGGTGTTGTCAACATTGTCACGGGTCACGGTGAGCCCTGTGGGCGTGCGCTGACCGGGCATCCATTGATCGCGCGTGTGTCCTTCACTGGCGGGCCAAATGCAGCGCGGCATGTGCTGGAGAACGTGAAGCGCAACTTTGCCGAAGTGTCGTTGGAGTTGGGCGGGAAATCCCCGTTCATTGTGTTTGAAGACGCTAATATAGAGAGCGCGGTCAACGCGTCGATTGCGGGCATATTCGGGGCCACTGGGCAAAGCTGTGTCGCGGGCTCGCGTCTTTATCTGCAGGAAGATATCGCCGATGAATTTTTGGAGAAGATGACGGCTCTCACGCGCCAGATTGTGATCGGCGATCCGCTTGCGGAGGAAACCCAGATGGGGCCACTTTGCACAACAGGTCAACTGGAAAACATCCAACGCGAGGTTGCCCATGCACAAGAGCAGGGGGCCACGATCCTTGCGGGGGGCAAGCAACCTGATGGCATGGGGGGCTTGTTTTATGAGCCGACAATTATTGAATGTCCGCGTCAGGATTTGCAGATTGTCGACACCGAATTGTTTGGGCCTGTCCTATCCGTTCAGCGTTTTAAAACCGAAGAAGAGGTGCTGAAATTGGCCAACGATTCAGAACACGGGCTGGCGGCGGGCATCTTCACGCGCGACTCGGCGCGATCCTTGCGGATGGCGAATGCAGTGCAAGCGGGCATCGTCTGGGTGAACACCTACCGCGTGGTGTCGCCCATCGCCGAATTCGGTGGTGTCAAAGGCTCTGGCTATGGCCGGGAAAGCGGGTTCCAGGCGATCTATGATTACACACGGCCCAAGACGATCTGGGTGAATACTTCGGATGAGCCGATTTCGAACCCGTTTGTGATGCGTTGAGCAGGTCCAAGAGTTGAGTAAGGAGAATTATGATGAAATTCCAACTGGCCGTGAACATGGAGCGGATCGACGACAGCTATGACATGAAAGACGTTGCCCGTCACACGCTTGAGATGGTGCAGATTGCCGATGAAGGTGGGTTCGATATTGTTTGGTCCGCCGAACATCACGCGCTTGAGATGACGATTGCACCCAATCCGTTTCAACTGCTGACGTGGTGGTCGAAAGAGACCAGCAACATACGCTTGGGCACTGCAGTGGCCACAGCGGCCTATTGGCATCCGATCAATCTGGCGGGTGAGGCGGCGTTTGTTGATCTGATTAGCGGCGGACGGTTGGAGTTCGGTATCGGCTCTGGCGCCTATCAGCGTGAATTTGACCGTATGAGACCGGGATTGAAACAGTCTGATGCCTGGCGTTATATGCAAGAAATGCTGCCAGCAGTACGCGCGTTGTGGGGCGGTGATTATGCCCACGACGGTGAGTTTTGGAACTTTCCGACCTCTACGTCGGTCCCCAAGCCAGTGCAGCCGGAGGTGCCTATTTGGGTTTCGGCCCGCTCTCCGATCACATACGATTATGCGATGCGCGAGAAATGCCATGTGAATTGCTGGCCGCTGACCCGTCCCTTTGCCGAAGCTGAACTTTATATGCAGCAATTGAATGAGGCGATCGTGAAGGCTGATAATGGCTGGCTTCCGCGGTTTGCTTTGATGCGCCATGCCTGCCTGTACGACAATGACGCAGACCGGCAAGAGGCGCTGAATGCCATCCGCAGGTTGCTGAGCCAGTTCGAAAACTTGTTCCGCAATTCAGGGGATGTGGTCAACGGTTTCCCAAAATCCATCCCACTGGACGCATTGGAAGGCCGCGAGCAATATGACCCTGCGATGTTGGAAGAGAACCTGATGTTCGGCTCGCCCGATACGGTCATTCAAAAGTTGAAGAAATATCAAGCCTTGGGGGTGAACGAGTTCATCTACTACGCATCTATGGGTCTCAGCCACGAAGCGCAGCAACGATCTCTGCGCATGTTCGTGAAAGAAGTCATGCCAGAATTTAAGGAGACACTCTGATGTCGACAGGTGTAACGACCCATCGCGACGGACATGTGCTTGAGGTGACATTGGCGCGGGGCAAGGTGAATGCTATCGATGTCCCGACCTCTCAGGCCTTGGCTGCTGCGTTTCAGGAACTGCATGAAGACAAAGACCTGCGGTGCGCCATTCTAACGGGCGGCGGGGACAAGATCTTTTCGGCAGGCTGGGACCTCAAGGCGCTTAACGATGGCGAGATGAGCCTTGATAATTGGTGGGAGGCCGATGAATACGGCTTTGGCGGCTTCACTGGCCTCACCGAAAACTGGGCGCTGAACAAACCAGTGATTGCCGCGATCAACGGGCTTGCGATTGGCGGCGGGTTCGAGATGGCGATGGGTTGTGATCTGCTGATCGCAGCGGATCACGTGGAATTCGGACTGCCCGAAATGCCCTTGGGAATTGTGCCTGACGCGGGCGCATTGCAACGCCTTCCACGCCGCATTCCCCATAACATCGCGATGGAGATGTTTCTGCTGGGCCGCCGGATGTCTGCCACCGAGGCTGCGCATTACGGGCTGGTCAATAAGGTTGTTCCCAAAGAACAATTGATGGATGCCGCGCGCGAATGGGCGGCGTCAATCGCGTGGTCCGCACCGCTGGCGATGCAAACCGTCAAGGAAGTGCAGCGCGAGATTGAATGTATTCCACTGGAAAAGGCGTTTCACATAATGCGCACCGATCCCATGCCGACTTACCGCAAGATGCTTAAATCCGAAGATGCCAAAGAAGGCGTTGCCGCTTTCGTCGAGAAACGTGAACCCAATTTCAAAGGTGAATGATGTATCCTGATCCTCACTCCGTGACGCGTGTGACCAGCATTGGCGCGGGGCCCATTGGGGCTGGTTGGACCGCGCATTTTCTCGCACGTGGGTATGACGTTACTGCCTATCTGCATGATGTTGCTGAGACGGATGCCTTTATGTCGATCCTTAACACGGCCTGGATCAGCTTGACTGATCTGGGGTTGGCGGACGGTGCTTCGCGGGACCGGTTGCGCATTGTAACAGATCTGAATGAGGCGCTGGACGGTGCCGAGTTTGTGCAAGAAAGCGGGCCAGAGCGGTTAGATGTTAAACAAGCGCTTTACGCAAAGATGGGGACGATCCTGCCGCCTTCCGTTGTGATTGGCTCTTCCACCTCTGGTCTGATGATGAGCGACATTCAGGCTGAATGCCCGACGCCCGAACGCACTGTCATTGCCCATCCGTTTAACCCGCCATATTTGTTGCCCTTGGTCGAGATTGTCGGTGGTAAAAAGACGGCACCTGAAGCGGTGGCTTGGGCTGGGGACTTTTACAAGATTGCAGGCAAAGCGCCGTTGATGATGAAGAAAGAAATCCCCGGATTTGTCGCGACGCGCCTGCAAGAAGCCCTGTGGCGCGAGGCCTTGCATATGGTCGCCAATGGCGAGGCGACGCCTGAAGACATCGATATCGCGCTGATGAACGGGCCAGCACCACGAATGGTGTCCCAAGGGCAGTGTATGGCATTTCATGTGGCCTGCGGAGCGGGCGGCATGGCGACCAATCTGGATCAGTTTGGGCCTGCGCTGAAACTGCCTTGGACCCGTTTGGAAGCGCCCGAGCTGACCAAAGAACTGCGCGACCGGATGGTGGATGGCTGCAACGCAGTTGCAGGAGATCGCCACTTTGAAGACATGGCCGCACAGCGCGACCGCGAAATAGTCGGCGTGCTGAATGCCCTACGTCAGGCGCGGTCCACCTGAGTTTTGTCTGGCTTGCCATTGAGCGTATTGAGAAAATCCGAAAGCGAGCCGGGCCAGTTTGGTGCCGGTTCGTTTTCTGGCCAAGCCTCACGGTAGTCGGACGGGCGGCGGTCAAAGAATCTACCGAAAGAATAGGCAAAATGTGACAGGGTGTTAAAACCCGAAGCCGTTGCGACCTGACGGATGCTCAGCTGGGTTGAGATCAGCAAAAGCCGCGCATTTTGCAGCCTCCTGAGCAACCCGAATTGCACAACAGTACACCCCACATGTTTTTTGAACTGCCGCTCCAACTGGCGCTGCGACACATCAAGCATGCCGGCGATTTCAGGCACGGTCAGCGGTTCCTCGATGTTGTTCTCGATCAATGTCATCGCTTCGCGCACCAGCGGCAACATCGTTTCTGTGCTGCGCCCCATTGTACTGCGTTGCGGCGTTACGGCGTTGCGGATCGGGTGGTGTAACATCTGGTCGGCAATCTCGCCGGAAAAACTGCTGCCCTGAAGTTCTTCAATCAAGCGCAACATCAGATCCACGCCCGCCAATCCTCCTGCGCAGGTCATCACTTTGCTATCAAGCGTAAACAACCCGTCGCGCATGTCGATACGGTCGAACGTCTCGCGGAACCCGTTCAGCCATGACCAGTGGATCGTCGCAGGCTTGCCGTCCAGCAAACCTGCGCGGGCGACGATGTAGCAACCCAACTCGACCCCGCAGATGCGGGTGCCAGCACGGGCACGTTTCCGTAGCCAAGTAATGAGGTGTTTGTTTGCATAGTGTTCCGTCCCCCAACTGCCCAGAATAAATGCAAATTTGGCGGGTTGCAACGTGTCGTCCGCTGTTTCAACGGTTGTTGTCATCCCGTTGCTGGCAGTGATCTTAATGCCGTCAAAGGATGCGATTTCCCATGAGAAGATCGGCACAGGTGCGAGATAATTCGCGATTCGCATCGCCTCGATCATCGTGATCAACGTGGTGATGTTGAACCTTGGCACAACGATAAAGACCGCGTGTATTTGCGCAGGTGCCATTTTGGGCGAGATATCGATTTCCACGGTCTTCAGCCTTCTGATCGGGGTGCGATTTTTCGCCACTATAACCAAAGATATGGCGGATAATCGACAAAATTCCAACCCCTCTCCGCACCAAGCTGGAGAAAAGGGGAGCCTGCCTACATGAATTACGACGTCGTCTTGACCTGCGCGGTTACTGGAGCAGGAGATACCACCGGCAAAAGCCCACACGTGCCTGTCACGCCCAAAGAGGTCGCGGATGCCGCGATTGAAGCGGCAAAAGCGGGTGCCTCCATCGCGCATATCCATGCGCGTGATCCTGAAACAGGGCAGGGATCACGTGACCCCAAGTTGTTCAAAGAAATCGTTGACCGGATACGTGACAGCTACACTGATATTGTGATTAACATCACTGCTGGCATGGGCGGTGATTGGATTTCTGACGCCGATAACCCTGCAATGCCCGGACCCGGAACCGACATGATCGGCCCCGAAGAACGGCTGGCGCATGTCAAAGAATGTATGCCCGAGATTTGTTCGCTTGACTGCGGCACGCTAAATTTTTCCGACACCGATATGATCTATATCTCGACGCCGCCCAGTCTGCGTAAAATGGCGGCAATGGTGCAGGAATGGGGTGTTAAACCCGAGCTAGAGGTCTTCGATTTGGGCCATATCCGCTTTGCCAAGGCAATGGTGGAAGAAGGGCTGATCAACGCGCCACCCATGTTCCAGCTGTGCCTTGGCATCCCATGGGGTGCAGACCAGACGGTTGAGACAATGGCGGCGATGAAAGCGCAGCTGCCGTCCGGTGCAAGCTGGGCCAGTTTCGGGATCAGCCGAGGCCAGATGCCGATGATGTCGGCCGCTGTCGCCTTGGGCGGCAATGTGCGGGTTGGCCTTGAAGATAACATCTATCTGGATCGGGGCGTGCTGGCGACCAATGGACAGCTTGTTACCCGCGCGCGCGAGATTATTGAACGGATGGGGGCGCGGATCATCACACCGCAAGAAGCACGCAACAAACTGGGTTTGCGGGGCGCAGATGGCTGATCTTGCCAATACCGGCAGTCTGCAAATCCGCGACGTATCGAAAATGTTCGGGACGTTTCGGGCCGTGGACGGTGTCACTCTCGATATTGAAAGGGGTGAATTTCTGACGCTGCTCGGCCCTTCGGGGTCGGGCAAGACGACGTTGCTGATGATGATCGCGGGGTTCTTGGATATTACCCAAGGCGACATCGCGCTGGACGGTGCCTCAATCGCTGATGTGCCCGCAGAAAAGCGCAATTTCGGTATGGTATTTCAGGGCTATGCATTGTTCCCGCACATGTCGGTGCGTGACAATATCGGCTATGCGCTGAGCGTGCGGAAACGGTCCGCGTCCGAGATTAAGGCCCGTGTGGATGAGATGTTGGACCTGGTGCAATTGCAGGAGTTCGCAGATCGTAAGCCTACCCAATTGTCGGGGGGGCAGCAGCAACGGGTCGCCTTGGCGCGTGCCTTGTGTTTTGCACCGCCCGTATTGTTGCTGGATGAACCGCTGGGGGCGTTAGACAAAAAACTGCGGGTCGAGGTGCAGGAGCAACTCAAAGACATCCACCGACGTGTCGGCACGACATTCATCTATGTTACCCATGATCAAGAAGAAGCGCTGTCGATGTCGGACCGCATCGTGATCATGCGCGACGGGGCGATCGAACAGGTGGGTACGCCTGTTGAATTATACGAGCGTCCCGCAACCAAGTTTGCGGCCAGCTTTCTGGGCAAATCAAATTTCATCACGCAAGGCGACAAGACATACGCCCTGCGGCCCGAAAAGATCGACCTGCGTTTGGGACAAGGTGGGAGCGATGCCCGCGTCAGCGGCACCATCCGCTCCATCACCTATTTTGGCTCAATGCAGCGGATCATCGTCGACAGCGTGCAGGGGGACGAGATCGAGGTCGATATCGACGTTTGGCGCAATCAAGAGGCGCTGACTGAGGGCGCCAAAGTTGATCTGCTCTGGCAGGAGGCCGCTGCTGTCGAATTACACGACACCTAAATTTCACAATAGAGTGCCGCAAAGGCACCTCACCAAACCAGCCGGACAAAAGCCGGCATACCAATAGGAGGACTAAAAATGCAAGACAAACAGTTCATGAAAGAAATGCTTACCGACGGTGCGCATGCTTACAAAGAAGGGCGCATGGATCGCCGTACATTCCTCGCCCTTTGCGGGGCTTCAGGCGTAGCACTCAGTGCTGTGATGGCGGGTGATGCCGAAGCAGCAGCAGACCACGTGGTTATGTGGAACTGGGGTGGCCAGTCTGAGGAATGCCACGGGTCGGCCATTGGTGACGCGTTCACTGCGTCCACCGGCAAGGGGCTGAAGTTCGACACCTCTGGCCCGCTGGAAGGCAAGATCAAAGAGATGGTCGACAGCGGCAATGTCACTGCTGACGTGGCGGATGCGGACCTGTTCAATGCGGTATCTTTAGGGCCGACTGGTCACCTTGAGCCGATTGATTATTCCGTCGTCTCCAAGGACAAAACCTTGCCTGGCTATGCGCTTGAATATGGCGTTTCAGTTATCCTGTATGGCTACGCGTTTGTCTACGATACCGAGGCTTACGGTGATAACCCCCCTCAAAACTGGGCTGATTTCTTTGACACGGCCAAGTTTCCCGGAATGCGTTCACTGTATAAGTGGGCCAACGGATCACTTGAGGCGGCGTTGATGGCGGACGGTGTAGCGGGCGATGCGCTCTACCCGCTCGATATGGATCGTGCACTTGCCAAGATCAAATCCATCAAAGAAGACAGCCTCTATTGGGGCTCAGGATCTGAAGCACATTCGATGTGCGTCAATGGCGAAGTCACCATGGGCATGATCTGGCAAAACCGCGGCCGCAACATCGAAAATGATACCGATGGGCGCTTCAAACTGGTCAACAATCAGGCTATGGCGATGCCCGGTGCCTATATTGTGCCCAAGGGAAATCCAGCCGGTGCCGCCGTGATGCAGTTTATCGCAACCGCGCAAGAAGTACCTGCGCAATTGGCGCTGCTTGACTGCCTTGGCATGACACCGTCCAACCCAGCGGCCTTTGGCGAAATCCCCGAGGATCAGCAGGATTATGCGATCACGTCTGCCAAGAACATCGACAAGATCGTCTATAACGATCCCGAGTGGTGGGGCGAAAATGGCGGTGATGCGGTGAACGCATTCCTTGAGGCAATTAGCTAATTTCCTGACCTGCCGCCCAACCTAAGACCGTTGGGCGGCCTTTTTCGAAACGGACCCTTGATGCACGCACTGCGCAAACACATACATCCCGGCTGGTTGATCATCGCGCCCCTGTTGGTGCTGGTGGTGGCCCTCTATTTGGGTCCGATCCTGAACATCCTTTGGCTCAGTGTCACAGACCCTGAACCGGGGTTTGGCAACTATGCCAAACTGGGTGAAAGCGACGCACTGCTTCGCATCCTCTGGACTACTGTCCGAATCTGCATCATCACGACGATGTTCAGCGTCACGCTGGGCTATTCGATTGCCTACGCTATGGTGCACTGCCACCAGCGCCAGAAGAATTATATGTTGACGTTGCTGCTTGTGTCCTTTTGGATTTCCATCCTTGTGCGGACCTTTTCATGGTTGATGCTTCTGGGACGCAAAGGGCTGGTGAATGTAACACTTGAGGACATCGGGCTGATTGCCGAACCGATTGCGTTTATGCGCAATGAATTTGGCGTTCTGATCGGGATGATCCACTATATGATCCCCTACGCAGTGTTGCCGCTTCTGGTCTCGATGCAGGCGTTGGACAAGCGCGTGATGGATGCGTCCAGTAATCTGGGTGCCACGGGAGCACAGACGTTCTGGCGGATATATCTGCCGCTGACGACACCCGGGCTGGTGGCGTCGACCTTGCTGGTTTTCATCCTCAGCCTTGGGTTTTACGTCACGCCAGCAGTGCTGGGCGGCGGCAAGGTGCTGATGGTGGCCGAATATATCTCGGTCCAACTGCTGGTCACGCTAAAATGGGGCACGGCGGCAATGCTGGCCGCGTTGATGCTCTTTGGCGTATTGGCAATGCTCTGGATCATGTCACAGTTTATGAAACTCAGCACCGTCTTCGGGGGGGCAGCGCGATGAAGGTTGGGTTGTTCTCACTTTTTAACCGCGTTGGCGCATGGGTCTTACTGCTGTTCTTGGTGACGCCTGCGTTGATCGCCATCCCAGTTTCGCTGACGCCTAAGCGGTTCCTGTCGATGCCTTCGGGCGAGTTGTCTTTGCGTCATTTTCAAAAGCTGTTCACCAGCGAGGAATGGCTGTCGAGCTTTTTCCAAAGTGGTGTGATCGCTATTTCGACCTCCGTGCTTGCCACAACTCTTGGTACGCTCTGCGCCATTGGTCTTTGGCGCGTCTCGTCGAAATACAGCGAGCTTGTCCGCGCTTTCCTGCTCTTGCCGCTCATCATCCCGCAGATCATTTCCGCGATGGCGTTCTATCGCCTCTGGATACCGCTTGGTCTGCTGGACAGTTATGTGGGACTCATCCTTGCACACACAATTCTCGCCGCCCCAATGGTGTTGATCACCGTCAGCGCCTCCCTTGCCACCTTTGATCCCAAGCTGGAACAGGCAAGCAAAAACCTTGGCGCGTCCAACTGGACCACCATGCGCATGGTGATCCTGCCGTCAATCAAACCGGGCGTCTTTGCGGGCGCGCTGTTCGCCTTCATCCTAAGCTGGGACGAGATTGTTGTGACGCTGTTCATCTCGAAATTCAGCGTCTATACCCTGCCGCGCCGCATGTGGAACGGCATCCGCGAAAACACCGACCCAACTGTGGCCGCCGCGGCAGTGGTACTGATCGCCATCACCTTCATTGCCTTTGTGATCTTTGCGATCCAGTCGCGCCGAAACGCCAGCAATAATGCAACCTAAGTGAGGTTTTTATGAACATTGAAACATCCGTTGAAAGCGACCTGTTGATCAACACGGTCCGCCGCTTTGTCGAAACCGAAATGTTTCCCCATGAGGAAGAAGTGGATCGATTGGGCCATGTGCCAGAAGAGATCGGACGCCGAATTGAAGCCAAGTCCAAAGAACTGGGCCTTTACGCCTGCAACTTACCCGAAGAGGTTGGTGGTGGCGGCTTGGGCATTGCGCAAATGGCGTTGATTGAACGCGAATATGGCAAGACCAGCCATGCGTTGCAAAGCTGGGCGGCGCGGCCCACGGAGCTGCTGATGGCCTGCGACGCAGAGCAACGCGAGCGGTACCTCCTGCCTGCCGTGCGTGGTGAAAAACGCGAGTTGTTTGCCCTGACCGAACCGGATGCGGGATCAGACGTCATGGGCATGAAAACCAATGCGCGGCAAGATGGGGAAGACTGGATTCTGAACGGTTCAAAACATTTCATCTCTGGTCCCTGCATGCCCGACTTCGCCATTGTCTTTGCGGCGACTGGCGTTGATGAAACACCTCGTGGGCCACGCAAAAGGGTGACGGCGTTTTTGGTTGATGTGGGCATGGCGGGGTTTGATTGTCGCGAAGGCACGCGCTGCGTTAGCTATCGTGGGTACAAGACGTTCGAGTTGCATTTCGATAATGTGCGTCTTGGCCCTGAGCAAATCTTGGGCGAAGAGGGGCGCGGGTTGGAATTGTCGGGTAAATGGCTTGGCATGGGGCGTATCTGGGTCGGTGCCACCTGCTGCGGCAAGGCAGAGCGTATCTTGAATATGGCGACCGATTGGGCCGCAACGCGCAAGCAATTCGGCAAACCCATCGGGACGTTTCAGGCGACGGGCTTTCGTCTGGCAGATGGAGCGATCAATCTGCGCGCAGCAGACCTGTTGGTAAATGACGCCGTGGCTCGCGCTGAAAAGGGCGTAATGAGCGATGCTGATGCGGCGATGGTCAAGGTATTCTGCGCAGAAATGTTGGGCAAGATCGCCGATGATGCGGTGCAGATCTTCGGCGGCATGGGGTTGATGGAAGAAATGCCTATTCAACGCTTCTGGCGTGATAGCCGTTTGGAACGCATCTGGGACGGCACAAGCGAAATTCAACGCCACATTATCACACGCTCCATCTTGCGGCCGCTTGGTGTATGACACCTGAACGCCGCGCAAATTTCCAGCGCCTGCTAAGGCCGCGCCATATCGCATTCATCGGCGGCCGCGATGCAACGATCGCGATCAAAGAAGCGCGGAGGCGGGGCTTTCAAGGACAGATGTGGGCTGTGAACCCCAAGCGGTCAGAACTTGCAGGACTGCCCTGCGTCGCTTCGATCAACGATCTTTCTGAAGCACCCGATGCAGTCTATCTCGCTATTCCGGCGGGGGGGGTGGTTGCTGCGTTGCAGACCCTTGCGCAGATGGGCGCGGGCGGCGTTGTGTGTTTCTCGGCCGGCTTCAAGGAAACTGGCGATGTGGCCGCTGAACAAGCATTGATCGACGTCACAGGTGACATGGCGCTGATTGGTCCCAATTGCTACGGGGTGATCAACTACATCGACAATGCCGCCCTGTGGTCGTTTGAACACGGTGGCTGGTCGCCCGGATATGGTGCTGCGATCATCACGCAATCGGGCATGTTTTCATCGGATATCACAATGAGCCAACGCTCTTTGCCGCTGGCCTATATGGTGTCGGCGGGCAATCAGGCAGTCCTGGGGCAGGAAGATTTTCTAGAAATATTCACCGATGACCCTGCTGTGCGGGCCATTGGCCTGCACATCGAAGGGTTGAAAGACATCTCCCGCTTTGAACGCGCCGCACTGAAGGCGCTGTCTAAGGGCATTCCAGTTGTCGCGCTCAAGACCGGCAGTTCCGAGGTCGGGTCTGCATTGACCGTCAGCCATACCGGATCACTGTCTGGCGCGACCGAGCTTTATGAGGCGCTATTCGCGCGTACTGGCGTGATCAGCGTGACGAACCCCTCGCAGTTTATTGAAACGCTTAAATACCTCTGTGTGGTCGGCGCACCCAAAGGCGCGCGTGTGGCGGGGTTCACCTGCTCGGGCGGGGGGGCCACGATGCTGGCGGATTATGCCGAAAAGATCGGGCTGGTGTTTCCACCTGTTGATCCTGCGGACGAGTCGGCGCTCAAAGCTCTGTTGCCCAAAATCGCGACAATGTCTAACCCGCTGGATTATACCACGCCAATCTGGGGGCAGGGTGATCTGACCTATCCCGTGTTTGCAAAAGCCATGGCGGCAGTGGATGCGGATGCGGCTGTCCTTGTTCAGGATTATCCCGCAGCGGGGTTGGATGCCTCCAAAGGGTATTATCAACAGGACGCAGAAGCCTTTGGGCGAGCGGCCAAAGAACAGAGTCTGCCTGCTGCAATTTGTGCGACTTTGCCTGAGAACATGGACCTTGAAACCCGTCAGTTCCTGATCGCTGAGGGGCTGGCCCCGATGCAAGGCATCCATGAGACTTTGAACGCCATTAGCCAGGCTGCCACTTGGGCGCAGACCCGTGCGCGCATTTCCTTGCGGATGCCCGCGCCGTTGTTGCCTGCGGGGCAGGTCGGTGCTCTGGAAATGTTAACGGAAGACAAAGGTAAAGACTGGCTGGCCAAACAAGGCGTGGCTGTGCCGCAGGGCAGGGTCGCCACTGCAGAACAACTTGGCGATATCGCGCGTGAAATCGGCTTTCCGGTAGCGCTCAAGATGATGAGCCCGCTTCTGGCCCATAAGACCGAAGCAGGAGCAGTAGCGTTGAATTTGAATGATGACGCTGAAGTTTCCAAAGCAGCGGTGCAGATGCGCGCTGATGTCACGGCTCACAAGCCCGCAGCTGTCTTAGACAGGTTTCTGATCGAGACCATGTCGCCGCTCCCCTTGGCCGAGCTTATCGTCACCTTGCGCAGTGATCCACAGTTTGGCGCGGCATTGGTGTTGGGCAGCGGTGGCGCTCTGGTTGAGTTGGTGGGCGACGCGGTTACCCTGCTTTTGCCCTCAACCGCTGATGACATTGAGAAGGCTTTGCAAAGCCTGCGTGTTGCGCGGTTGCTTGGGGGATTTCGGGGTCGCCCCAAAGCAGAATTGTCCAAAATTGCAGCCGAAATCCACACTCTTTGTTGGGCTTATTTGCAAGACTGGGCCACGATCGCAGAGATCGAGATCAACCCGCTGTTTGTCTATTCCGACCACGTTTGCGCGGTAGATGCCTTGGTGCACTGCGCAGTTGCGACATGAGCGGTACGAGGATCATTCCGAACCCCGACCTGACTGTCGGCGCGGATAATAAACAACGCTGGAACCAGCCCGCGCATCGCCGTCATGGGTTTCACAATGCGCACCACCTGTTTCGCCGCACCCTGATGGTGCGGTCGCGAAGTGTTCTGATGTTGGAACCGTCAAAGGAAGGGCTGCGCGATCAACCAGCGGGCTTGCAAGACCTGCTAGATCATCCGGCGTTCTCGGCAATCTGCTGTATTCAAGGCAACCGGATCGTGATGGAAGCTGCGGCGGATGATTTCACAACGACATCACCGCATTCGATTCAATCTATATCCAAGCTGCACATCCATCTGATTGTCGGGCAACTTCTGGAACAAAGCTTGATTTCGTGTGAAGCCAAGGTTGCCGACTATCTGCCAGACATTGGAACGGGATACGCAAAAGCCACAGTGCAATCGCTTTTGGATATGGCCGTCAGTAACGATTTTTCCGAAGACTACAGCGATCCGCATTCAGACTGTTACACCGAGGAGATTGCTTTGGGCTGGCGTCTGCCCGCTGACGGTCTGGCGGAGACCACTTTGATGGATTTCACGAATGCGATCACTGGTTTGAAACCAACGGATCTGCGCGACTATGCTGATTATAAATCTGCCAATACAGACGTCTTGACCCGCATCGTGGCGGCTGTTTCGCCAAAACCATTGGCGCAGCTCATCGAAGACATCGTAGATGCCGCTGGATATGAGGGAGCGTTTCACATCAGCCGCAGCTCTGACGGCTTTCCCGCCTTTTCCGGCGGAGGTTGTCTGAGTGCGCGTGACCTTGCGCGATTTGGATTGTTGTTTGCGCGGGCAGGCAGCGACATTTCGGACACACCCTTTGCGAATACGGCTTTCATCGCCCATAGCTTGTCGCGCGAGGCCCCCAAACTCACCCCTCCAAAGGGCTGGCTTCGGTATTCAAACCATCTGATGACAGACGGGCGGTTCGTCGGACATGCTGGGTACGGCGGGCAGTTTTTGATGGTCGACACGCTCTCGGGGACATGCTGCGCCTTTCTTAGTGTCTTGGAAAATGAAGCCGGATATGACGATGCCTACATGGGCCTTGTTGCCCGAACCCTGCGAAAGCTGTGTGACCGTTGAGACGGGCAGAGGACCGAAATTGGAAACGTAACAGAGAGGCGAAGAAATGAGTGCATTTGATGAAGACCTGTTCCTGAAAGGGCTTGAGCAACGCAAAGCCACGCTGGGTGCTGAATATGTCGAAAAGAACCTCGCAGCGGCAGATGAGTTCACGCGTCCCTTTCAAGAAGCGATGACCGCATGGTGCTGGGGCTTTGGCTGGGGTGACGATGTGATTGACGCAAAGACACGGTCCATGATGAACTTGTCGATGATCGGAGCTTTGGGCAAGATGACCGAATGGGAAATTCATTGCCGTGGTGCGATCACCAATGGGGTTAGCACCGATGAAATTCGCGCCATCATCCATGTGATTGGGATTTATTGCGGCGTGCCACAGGCGCTGGAGTGTTTTCGCGTCGCGCGCCGCGTGATCGAAGAAGGGTGACGTTTCTGCGGCTAAAAGGATGTGCAAGTGTGAAATGGTGTGCCTACGCAATACGAACGCCTTGATCCATTAAGATTGCCTGCACCGAAGTCATGCTCACCTGGTCGAACCTGCAGCGGTCCTTGACCGACACGGCATTGTCAGACAAACTTGACGGGCAATTGGCTAATCCTTAGTTCTGGTTGATGACAGCACATAATCCATTCAAATATTTCAAAACGTCTCCCAAAATCATTCGCTTGGCGGTAATGTATTACATACGTATCCCCTGGGGCTTTGTCACATTAATCTAGCTTGAAACGGGCGATGCATATTCATAGCCTATTATGGTTAGGTTAAAGGAATGTAAGATATAGTTCTTCGAACTTCGTTAGCTTAAATGCCATGTTTAACACAGCTATTTTGCTCTACCTACAAATGACAGTAAAAACACACTATTAAGCACACCAAAAATATTGTCTTATAAGATACTGTTATTAAATATTTAAATTATGCCACCTCCATTGAACGTTCCTAGTAGGAGGGGCCGTCACGAAAGGGTCTATTGAAACAAAAGCCGGGCTTGCCTGCCTTTATGCCGGTGCGGTCTGGGGGCTGTTCTGGATTCCGTTGAGGGGTACTGTCAGAGA
>Ga0257126_1001050_pt1 | contig 20647 bp, 26 predicted proteins | sample SI060_120mmetaG_FD_190151 | JGI IMG/M metagenome (GOLD analysis project Ga0257126, IMG submission 190151) | Marine microbial communities from Saanich Inlet, British Columbia, Canada - SI060_120m | ecosystem: Environmental > Aquatic > Marine > Inlet | place: Canada: British Columbia | collected... | reverse complement strand
TTGTTCTGATGGTTGATCTGGATCTATTGTATTTTCTATTCCTTCCGCTAAATTAGTTCTTAATGTATCTAATCTGGACTGTAAGCTATCAAAATCCATATTATATATTATATATATATATATATATAATATTTATATTTATAATAAATTTAAATTATATTAACATATATTTGGATTTCCTTTACATTTTTTATTACAAGCACTTAAAGCACAACTAGTGCCTGCATTGCTACTTTTATATTTACAAGATTTTTGACCGTGTGGACATTTTATATTTGCATCATAAAATTCATAAACATTTGTATTTACTAAAAGTAATATTAATAAACATATAACAGATAATAATAATAATTCATTCATTGTATAATATAATATAAATATAAAAATTAATATAATTTATAATATATTAGAAATTTCATTAAAATCTTTTAATTTTAATAAAATTTTTTCTTTTTCTATCATTTCTTCTATTTTTTTTTTATCTTTTATTTGTTTTTTTTCTTTATTTATTGTATTTACTTTTTTAAAAACTTCAGGTTTTACTTCATTTTTCTTTTTATCTTTTAAAATTAAATATATATTACATTGGCATTTAATAATAGGTTCTATATTTTTTATTAATGTAGTTTTAGTTATAGGTTTTACTAAATATAAAATAGAATTTAATAAATAAGGTAATTTGTTTAATCTATCTCCTCGTTTAAAATCAAAAATATACAAATTATATAGTAAATTTATATTTTTTTTAATAATTGTATATTTTTTTTTTGATTCATCTAATATAATTTCCCATAATAACCAAATTACATCACATCTATATTTTTTATCTACATCTGTATTTCTTTCCAAAATATTCCATTCTAATTTATTTTTTAAATTTATTTTTTCCCACTGAATTATCCAATAAATCCAATAATAACATTTATCATATTTATCAAAATTATCACGTAAATTATAAACAATTTCATTTAAAATTAATTTTAATTCATAAGGTTCTGATTTACCTAATTTATCATCTGGTAATAAATTAACAGGACAAGTTAATCGCTCTCTAACATAATCTATATTAAAATCTGCGGGTTTTATTTTGGGTATTTTATATTTAAAATTTTTAGATGAATCAATTACAATAATAATTGTAGAAATAAATAAATTTAATATAGTTCTATCATTTCTTATTTCTAATTCCGTTTTATTTTGTTTATATTCATTTAAAATATGATAAAATATTTTATTTTTATTATAAATATATTTATTTATTTCTGTATTATTTATATTTATATGTTTAGAAGTATAAATACATAATCTTTTCCATATTTGTTCACTATATCCTGATAATATACATTCTATTAACCAATTACAAGAAGCATCTATATTTTTTGTATCAATAGATTTAAATAATATGTTTATAACATCTGCTTTTTTATATCCAGAAAAAGTTTTAACTTTAAAATCTTTTAAAGTCCGAATATCATTTATCATTTACTATAAAATACAAAAAATATTTAAATAAATAACACGAGAATAAAGTATATTATAACTAAATCAAATTATATTATAATGGTAGCAATTGGAATTGATTTAGGAACTACTTACAGTTGTGTTGGAGTTTGGAGAGATAATCGTTGTGAAATTATTGCTAACGATCAAGGAAATAGAACAACACCTTCTTATGTTGCATTTACTGAAACTGAACGATTAATTGGAGACGCAGCCAAAAATCAATGTGCTCAAAATCCTGAAAATACAATATTTGATGCAAAACGATTAATTGGTCGTAAATTTGATGATGTTCAATTACAAAGTGATATTAAACATTTTCCTTTTAAAGTTAAATCTGGAAAAAATAGTAAACCAGTAATAGAAGTTAACTACAAAAATGAAAAAAAAGAATATGAAGCTGAACAAATATCATCCATGGTATTAACAAAAATGAAAGAAACAGCTGAAGCTTATATTGGAGAAAAAGTAACCGATGCTGTGATTACAGTTCCAGCTTATTTTAATGACAGTCAAAGACAAGCCACAAAAGACGCAGGTTTAATTGCAGGATTAAATGTATTACGAATTATAAATGAACCAACTGCTGCCGCAATTTCTTATGGATTAAATGCGAAAAAAGAAGAACAAAATATATTAATTTATGATTTAGGAGGTGGAACATTTGATTGTTCTTTATTAACAATTGAAGATGGTATTTTTGAGGTAAAAGCAACAGCTGGAGATACGCATTTAGGAGGTGAAGATTTTGATAATCGTCTAGTTCATCATTTTACTCAAGAATTTAAACGTAAATTTAAAAAAGATTTATCAAATAATAATCGTGCATTACGGCGTTTAAGAACTGCTTGTGAAAGAGCAAAACGAACTTTATCAACTGGAACAACGGCATCTTTAGAAATTGATTCTCTTTTTGAGGGTCAAGATTTTTTTACACAAATAACAAGAGCTAAATTTGAGTCTTTATGTATGGATTTGTTTAATAAATGTATGGATCCAGTACAAAAAGTAATAAGAGATTCGGGTATTTCTAAATCTAATATACATGATGTAGTATTAGTTGGTGGTTCTACTCGTATTCCTAAAATCCAAGAATTATTAAAATCTTTTTTTGGAGGAAAAGAACTAAGTAAATCTATTAATCCCGATGAAGCAGTAGCATATGGAGCAGCCGCACAAGCAGCTATTTTATCTGGTTCTACATCCGGTGAAGAATCAGTAGATCAAATGTTATTATTAGATGTTGCTCCTTTATCTTTAGGTATAGAAACTGCAGGTGAAGTAATGACAAAATTAATAGAAAGAAATACAACAATTCCTACAAAAAAATCTCAAACATTTTCTACTTATCAAGACAATCAACCAGCAGTAACAATTCAGGTTTATGAAGGAGAAAGAGCAATGACAAAAGATAATAATTTATTAGGAACATTTCAGTTAGATGGAATTCCACCTGCTCCAAGAGGAGTTCCACAAATTGAGGTATCATTTGATGTAGATGCAAATGGAATTATGAATATCGAAGCTTGTGATAAAGGTTCAGGAAATAAAAAACAAATTACAATTACAAATGATAAAGGGCGATTATCTCAAGAAGATATTGAGAAAATGGTATCTGAATCAGAAAAATTTAAAGAAGAAGACGAAAAACAATTAAAACGATTAGAATCAAAAAATCGTTTAGAAGGTTATTTATATCAAGTAAAAGATTCAGTAAATAACGAAAAAATAAAAGAAAAATTATCAGATGAAGAATTAGAAACATTACAAAAACAAACAACGGATACATTACAATGGCTGGATACAGACCATACTGTTGACGAATATGATGAAAAATATAGCGAATTACAAACTATATTAAATCCAATTATGGAAAAAGTTCACGAAAAACCACCACAAATGGATCCAGGAACATTTGATCCTAGTAAAATGACACCCGAAATGATGCAACAAATGCAAGGTATGATGGGTGCAGATGGTAAAATCGATCCTAGTAAAATGTCACCTGAAATGATGCAACAAATGCAAGGGAATATGAATAGTAAAGAACAATCACAAGGTCCAACTATTGATGAAGTTGATTAAATTAATTTGAAAAGGTTTTATTTTTTTAAAACAAATTAAAAGAGAAATCAAAAAAAAAAATGACTAAAACTCGTTATGATCCAATTAGAAAAGGATATTATACCCAATTTCAGTTTGTAAGTTATCATAGAGATTATATATTATGGGATATCCAAGATCCAGATAAAATAGGAGAAAGAAGTTTGATATTAAATTTGCTTTATATGTATAGAAACAAATTACCAGAAAAAAATAAAAAAATAATGGAAGATAGATATATAGCTTCATTTTTGTAATAAATTGTTAGCTAGTTTTGTGTCTGTATTTTAATGAAAATAATTCATCTCGTGTATCGTGTAATGTTTCTTCTATATTTGTTAATCGTTTACAATTGTTATAATAATTTAAATATCCATTGGATATTTTTGTTATAACATGATTTTTGTCATTTAATTTAGAACAAACATACTTAAATTCTTTATCTGTTAGTTTAATAGTATTTTTTAACATTCGTTTTATTAATTTTTGTGTCATTATAATTTAATATAAAAGCAGGGGCTGTACTAATTATGGTTCCACCAAGTATAATTATAATTCCTATATTTTTTTTAAAAAACATTATTATATAATAAGTATATTTTTTTATATATTTTTTTTTCTTTTTATATTATTATGATAAGTTGGTCACTTTTACTATACGATTCTTTTAAAAAAACTTTATTAAAAAAAGATTTTCCAAAAATAAATGAAAAAATTAAAGAAAAACCTAAATTTAAAAAAATAACATCAGAAGAAAACTTTGTAAAATTTCATTTACCTTGGATTTTATAAAAATTTAAAGAAGGGATAGTTTACAATCTACTAATAATAAACCACTATAAAAATCTTGTTCAGTTGGATAATCATAAATGATATTTGCTTTATATTTAGTATAAATAATAGTTTTTTCTTTTTGTGTTGGATCTCTAAAATTTTCTGGAAAATATTCTAATTCATTTAATAAATATTCATAAATTGTACCATATTTAAATTTTTTATTATAAATTTTAATAGTAAATTTAAAAAATAATAATTTTATACATTCATGAATTTGTTTCCATGGTAAACTATTTTTTTGAGTAGTTTTCCACCAATCTAAATTATAACATATATGTATAGGTTTATTTCTAATATATTGTTTATTTAATCCTAATTTATTTAATAAATTATCATAATAATCCATATATTCATTTATTGTAAAATCTTTAAAAGGACGTATATTTAGTGTTGAATCAAACAAATTGTAATATATAGATGTAGTATAATTATTTAATATTAAAGTTAATTTATTTCTTAAAACTATATCATAAGTTAACCATACATAAAAATCTTTTTCTATATACTCTTTTTTTATTTGTTTAAATTCTAATTTTAATTTAAAGTTTATTATTTTTGATGCTAATTCTTTATGTCCTTTTAATTTTTTTTGTAACAAACAATTTATCATTGTTAAATTATAATTATTATAAAATTTCATTATTATACTAATTACTTAATAAATCTTTAAATTAAATGTAAAAAAAATCATAATATAATATATAGATGCATTTAAGTAACACAAAATCAATTGGAGCAATGGTATTTTATTCATTACTAACATTTTTTTTAGGTCCATTATTAACTAGACCTTTATTAAAAAATTATCCTGATCAATGTGTTTTTGGATTTTTACTAGGATTTACAATTAGTATATTTTTATGGATGAAGTATGGTAGATACTTAAAATAAATAAAATATTTAATGATTTATATAAAATATTCATTATATAAGTTGTTTTATTATTATTTTTATTTTGTTTAATAATTTTATCACAATGTTCTATAAAACCTGGTATTTTCTCAAAATCTCTTATTAATTCTAAAGGTGAATTATATATATCATTTATTTCATTTATATTAAATTTTGTATAATCAAACATGTGTACATGTAGCCATAAATAATTAGGAATATTTATTTGAGTCATAATATTATTAATATTAATAATATTAATTATTCAAATTATTTATATATATATATTATAGTAAAGTTAACCATTTGTTTATATTTTGTTCTAATAATTTAACAGTAACTAATAAATTTTTATTACCATCGAATTTATCACAATAAAGCATAACCATTTTATTTAATATTTTATCTGATAAATTTTGTTTTATAAAATCTAAATCAGATGTTTTAAATTTAGAATAATCAATTCCAAGTAATATGCAATTCCATTTATACATTTTTTTATAAACAGGAAATGCTACTTTTATTTCGTTTATATCGTTGATTGATAAAACTTTAGCTATTTTTATATCATTTATAAAATTAAATTCAGGAATTGAGTCATTAACTTCATCCCAATTTATTTCATAACTCATTTTAAATATAATATTTATATATATATATAATAAATTAAATTTAAATATATTAATTATTTAATGTTTTAACATTTGTTAAAACTGTAACTTCTAATGTAATACTATGCAATTGTATATTAATATCAGGGTTTAAATTATTAAATAATTTTAAATTACCTTTATAAACTTTATTATTATCACTATCTAACCTAATATTAAATGGAAAATCTTTTAAATCTATATTTATAGGTGTAAACATATTATTATTATTAACATAATCACTACTAAAATATTGATTACCAATTTCTAATACTGGAATTCTTTCTTGAATATTTAATTCATCAACATTATCTATCATATTTAAACTAGAAAAATCTGATAATATTAAATCAAAATATTTCATATTTGTGTTATCGGCAGAAAAAATAATAGATCTAAATTGTATTCCTATTACATTTTCTATATTAAATTTACCTTTATAGTTATTATAATTATTTTTGTCAATTATAATATTTTTAATTCTTTTTTCGGGTGTAAATAATAGATTTCTAGCATTTTGATATTTAGATAAAAAATTAGAATTTACGTCTGTTTCTACTTTATCAGGAAGTAAATTAAAATTATTATAAAAACTATTCATAAGATATTATAATATAATATAATATCTTTTATATTAAAATAATCCATGTAATAATTTATATCCTAAAGATATTTCTGGATTTTCACTAATAGCTGTAACTATATCTCCATTTTCATCAAATGTAAATATTTTATAAGTTAAATTATATTTATTTACTAATTTAGTACACCTATGACAACATAATGCGGGTTTAGTAGACCCATCGTCTTTATATCTCCAAATATAAATACATATATTTTTATTTTTTTTTAAAGATCTAAATTCATTTATAGCTAATTGTTCAGCATGAATAGATTTTTGATTACAACCATATCCACAAGCTCGACTAGATCCATATTTAACTATAGTTTTTCGTTTTAGGTCGTAAAAGACAATACTGAACAGCAACACGATTGGTGGCTGAGTCATTAAGACGATCCATATTTACAGATGTCTTTAACTTAAGAGGCAAAGGCTTTGTCAAAAATGTGGTAAACATTTAGTTTTGTGTTTGTTTAATAAAATTTGTAAATCTTTTAATAAAATTTGTAAATTGTTTAATATAGTTTAATATAGTTTAATATAGTTTGTAATTATTTCAAATTATTTTTTAAAAATAATATAAATAATAATACATATTATAACTGCTATAAATATATAAATAAATATATTAGTATTATTGTTTAGTGTATAAATATTTTTATATAAATCAATAACTTCTCTATATTTATATATTTTTTTATTATCTAATCGGTTTACTTCGTTATGCATTTCTATTAACCAATTTACTAAATTTTTTTTTGTATTTAAAATTTCATCATTTAAAGGATGTTTATCAAAATTTTTTTTAAAATGTTTAGAACAAAATTCACAAGGCAATACATTTTTTAAACTTTCAAAAAACATTTTATAATTTTGTTTATCACCGTTAGTAGGATTATCAGGATAATTTAAGGTTATAGAATGTAAAAAAAACCAACCTTTAGGTCCCCATATTTCTGGATCTAATCCCATTTATATTATTATAAAATATATTTATTTTATAATATATATTAATGAATATAGAATCTATATATGATTACTATAAATATTATGGAGATGATAAATTAGAAAAAACAATTGTAAATAAAGCAGAATTTAATACAATAATAAAAAAAGAAAAGCAAAATTGTGATATTAATAAATTTGAACTAAAACCGAATCAAATTTTTTTAAAAAATTTTATAAATAATTCTACACCTTATAAAAGTTTATTATTATTTCATGGAACAGGAACAGGCAAAACTTGTTCAGCAATCTCAATAGCTGAAAATTTTAAAGATATATTTAATAGACCTGATAAAAGAACTATTATAATATCACCAAAAAGTGTTATTAATAATTGGAAAAATACAATTTATGATTCTAAAAAAGGAATAGATCAATGTACAAATGAAAATTATGATAAATTATTTTATACTGATAAATATGATAAAAATTTTAATTTAAAAAATGAAGTAAAAAAACAAATAAAAAAACATTATGAATTTTATGGATATCGTAAATTTTCAAATATAATTGCAAATAAATTAAATGTAGATTTAAAAAATACAAAAAACTTAACAACAAATCAACAAATAAAAATAAAAAATATATTTAGTAATCGTGTATTAATTATAGATGAAGTTCATAATATAAGAAGCGATGATGATTCTAAAGATATTTTAGTAATGTTAAAATGGATTACAAAATATTCAAAAAATATGAAATTAATTTTATTATCAGCAACACCTATGTTTAATTCAGCAACTGAAATAATAACAATATTAAATTTAATGATATGGAATAATGAAAACAAAGAAGGTGTTATAGATACAAATACATTAAAAACAAATGATATATTTGATTTGGAAAATAAAATTAAAAAAAAAGGATTAGAATTAATAAAAAATAAAATATCTGGATATGTATCTTATGTAAAAGGTGAAAACAAAGAAACATTTCCAGAAAGATTATATCCAAAAAATATAATAAAAACATATCCAAATTATAATTATAAAAATGAACGGTTAAGTGATAATAGTAAAATAATAAATTTAAAACTTTATGGTAATAAATTACAAAATAATTATAATATAAACAATGTAGAAATAAAATTATCACAAACTGATATATATTACAGAGAATTACAAAAAATAATAGAAAAAGATAATTTACAAATAGGAGATGAAATAAAATTTATGCAGTTATCAAATATGACATATCCATCTACTAAAAATTTCATAGGAAAAATAGGATTAAAAACAATAATGGATATAGATTATATAGATAATAATATTAGATTAAGTTATAAGAAATCTATTTTAAATAAAATAGGACCTATATTTGATAATAAATTAATACAAAACTATTCAATTAAAATTAAAAATATAATAAATATTATAAAACAATCTAAAGGTATAATTTTTATTTATTCACAATATGTATATGGTGGTATTATACCTTTATTATTGGCATTAGAACATGAAGGATTTCATAAATTTAATTCTCCTAATTTATTAAATTATAAACATACTTCTAAAGATAATTTAGGAAATTATATAGTTTTATCAGCAAATACTGATATATCTAAAAACAATGAAACCGACATATTAGCTGTAAAATCAGAAAATAATATGAATGGTGAAAATATAAAAATAATTATAGGCTCTTCTATTGCTAGTGAAGGCATTGATTTTAAATATATTAGACAAGTACATATTATGGATCCTTGGCATCATTTAAATAGATTAGAACAAATTATAGGTAGAGGTATTAGATATTGTTCTCATGAAAGTTTACCTGTTAATGATAGAAATGTTACTGTTTTTAATCATGTATTAGAAACATTTGATAATAAAAATGAAACTATAGATATGCATATTTATAACAATGCTGAAAAAAAATCAATAGAAATAAAATATATAGAAGAAATTTTAAAAGAAAAATCTGTAGATTGTAATTTATTTAAACATATAAATGAAACAAATTGTGATAGTAAAATAGTAGAAAAAAAATTTAAAAATTATGATACATTTGATAAAAATTTATTTAAACCTGTTTTATATAAAATATGTAATTTAATCAAAGAGTTATATAAACTAAAATATAGTTATACATTAAATGAAATTATAAATGAATTATTAAAACATATAGATTGTGATGTAAAATATATTTATTTAGCATTAAATTTAATGAGAAATGAAACAAATTTAAATACACTTATAAAAATCGATTCTAGTGAAGGAGAAAGTCAAGGTTATTTAAAATATGTAGGAAATAATTATATATTTAATCCTATAAACAATAAAAAAAATGATATACCATTTACTTATAGATATAATAAAATAACTATAAAAAATAAAAGTAAATATATTGATAAAAAAGAATTATTAACAAAAAAGAAAGGTATACCCTCACCTAAATCTATTGATATTTCTGAAAGTGATACATTAGTTATAGATACTACAGAATTAGATGAATATTTTAATGTAAAAAAACAAGGTAAAAATTTTATAATTAATTTTGATGAAAATATATTAAAATATTATGTATTAGAAAGATTTCCTATTGTTTTAAAAATACAAAATTTAAGTAAATTATTAGTTAAAATAAACAGCAATGAAACATTAACAATCGAAGAAGAAATATTATATGAATTTTTTAATAGAAATTTAATTTATAAAGGTGAAGATATAAACAAAGAGTTTGAGTTTGTGATGGATATAATTGATTTATATCCTGATTATAAAAAATTAAAGCCTGTTGGGTTTTATTTAATGACAAAAGAAAATAGTCCTTTAAAATCTAAAAAAGATAAATTTAATTATTTTTTATTAGAAGATACTAAAATAGTACAAATAAGTGAAGATAGTGAAAAAATAGATTTAATAAAAGATTATTGGAATTGGTATATAAATACAGATTATTATATTTTAAGATATTTAAATTTAAATCAACCTTGGAGTTATATTTATTTAAATTCTAAAAATAAATACATTTTTAAATTAGTAAATAAAACTAAATTAGGTTATAATAGTGTTCCTGGATCAAGAATAAAAGGTCATATAGATTGTAATGGTCAACATATAGGAGATATAACTGATGAATATATAATAAATACGATAGATAAAAAATATTATGAATCTTCTAATATATTTTCTAAAAATATCAAAAGAAAATATAGATGTATATTTATTGAGTTGTTATTTAGAAAATTAAATACAATATCAAAACAACCTTTTATATACAATTATGATAATGTATTTTTAATTGATTTAAAAGAATATATAATTTGAATATTATATAAATAATAAATTATATAATATATAATTAATGAGTGATTTTATATCAGAACAAATAGATGAATATGATGTTATTATATCTCCTAATTTATTAAATAATAATTTAAATTTACATCTACTTACTATATTAAAAGAAAAATACGAAAATAAATGTAGTGATTATGGTTTTATTTTAAAAGATTCAATTCAGTTTATAAGTAAATCACTTGGAACTATACAATATCATGATAATAGTTCAGTTGTTTATTATAAAGTAAAATGTAAATTAAAAGTAATAAACCCTGTTGTAGATGATGAAATAAATTGTGTTATAAATAATGTTACAAAAGCAGGAATTATTTCATATATAAACAAATTAAATATAAAAAATGAAACAATAACAATAGATGGTATAGAAGAATCACCAATTGTTTGTATTGTTCCAACAACAAGAATAGAAAATATAAATGAATATAATCCAAAACAAAAAATAAAAGTAAAAATAACAGCAATAAGAAAAAAATATAATGCAAATAATATTCAAGTGGTTGGATCTATAATTTAATTTATTTATATAGTTAAATGGAACATGAAAAAATGATATCATATATAGAACAACAAATAAGAAATAAACAAATTGATCATATTTATATAAAAAACTTTTTAGATACTTATAATTTAAAATACATAGAAAATGGTAATGGAGTATATTTTAATATATCAAAAATAAAATCAAATTATATACAAATATTATATAATTTATTAATAAATATAAATAAAGAATCTAAAAATACATATAAAACGAAACAAGAAATTAAAAAAATATGTGAAACATATAATCAAAATACAAATAAACAAAGAAATGAAACTATTTATAAAAAAATAAATATTAAATTTACAGATACAGAATTATTAATTATAAATAGTTCATTACATAATTTATATTAATTTTTTTTATCGTATAATTTTTTTATAATATTTAATAAAATATTATAATCTATATCTTCTTCATGAGAAATTAATTTAATTAATTGTATATTTTGAGCAAATAAATGAACTTCAAATAATTCAAAAAAATCCATTTTTTTATAATTAATTTAATTATTATTATATTTTCAAATTATAACTATATAAAAATATACTATTATATATTATATAATAGTATATTAATATATTAAATGAATTGTTCTAATAACGAAGAAATAATAGAATTTAAAAAATTAGTAAAAGAATGGTTGAATATTGATTTACAATTAACACAATTACAAGAAAAAAGTAAACTATTAAGAAAAACAAAAAAAGAGGTAGGGGATAAAATGACAATATTTATGGTACAAAATAAAATAACAGATTTAAATACGGAAAGTGGTTTAGTAAAATGTTCAGAAAAACGCGTTAAAGCACCTTTAAATAAAGACAATATAAAAATAAATTTATCAAGTATGATAGATAATGAAATACAAGTTAATCAAATATTAAATAATATTATGACAAATCGCGAAGTAAAAACTGTTTATGAAATAAAAAAATTAAAACCCAAAAACAATTAAACAAAATAAAAAATATTGTATTTATATATATATATATTATGGTTGCCGAATGTTTACAAGCAACAACTGCTCAATATGCTGTTTTACCCGAATCGGTTGATCCAGGGGGTGCTTCTGGAGTAAGCAATGCACCGGGAGCTGCTATAATTGCACCAACAAGTAATTATGTTCAGGTTGGTGGGGCAAGAGGGAAATTAAAAATGAAACGTTGTCAAAATGGTTCCCGAAGACATAAAAAAACAAAAAAATGTGTCAAAAAAGGAACAAAATCTACAAATAGTGCTAAAAAAAGTTTTTTAAAAGGAATAAAATCTAAATCTAAATCTAAATCTAAGTCTAAATCTAAATTATCAAATAACCCTTGTTTACAAAAATATAAAACACCTAAACAAAGTAAACATACATGTAAAGCAGATGATAAAAGATTAAATAATTCAAAACGTAAAGCTCCTCCAATTGCTGCAAAATCTTGTGCACTTGGTTTAGTAAAAATAGGAAAAGATAAAAATAAATGGCAAATAGTCAAAACTAAACGTGGTAAACGTTGGGCTAAATGTTCTCATAAAAATACCAAATGTTAATTATTTATTTTTAAATTTATTTTTTTTTTATATAATATTATAGTATATATTATATAATGTATAATACAGATACTAATTTATCTAATTTATCTAATTTATCTAATTTACCTACTAAAGATAATACTACAAAAAATGTTATAAAAGTTGTAGTAATTCTCTTATTAATTGGTGTATGTATATTTGTATTTTATCAAATAGCTACGTATTTTATAAATTATTTTTTTAGTGATGATAGTAAACCAAATAATAGTATATATCCACTATGTAATATAGATAATAAATATAGTAATTGTGATTTACATTGTGAAAATCCTAGACAAATGGATCAAGATGTATTAACAAATATAGGATTTCCGAAAAATGAAAATAGCTTATTACATATACAAATAAAAAATGAAGCTTCTTATAAAATAACAATTTGGTTAGATGATCTTCCATTTTGTCCTAAATGGGATAATCCATTTGCGCAAGATGGAAGGCGTTGGAAAGATATTAATCTTCCGGCTGCTTCTAATAAACCTGAATTAAATTGTGGTATGTTTACAAATATTATAAATTATAATAAAAGAAATGCAAATTGTTCAAGTTCTGACGATTTAATCAAAGGAAATGATTGGGAAGTAGTTAAAAATTTATATGATAAATCTGATAAAACAAATACCCCTCCTAAAATGTATAAATTAGTTTATCAAAATAATGGTAAATGGAAACAATTAGAATTACCACATAATAATTATGTAACATTAGATATTGGAGAAGTATTAAAAATAACACCCCCACATAAAGAAATTTATTTACAAAAAATAGATGATCCCACTTGCAATACATATAATAGTCAAAGTACAACTACAAAGTGTAATCCTAATAAAGAAGATATAGGATATTTTCCTTATCAATGTAATTATCAAAAAAATTCATCCGGATCTATTACAGATACTTGGAGAGGAGCAGTAGAAGTTTTAAATCCAACAGACTATAATTATTCAAACTGTGGACGCAATGTTCCAAAGATAATAACTAATGATATATTTACATTAAAAAACAATATTTCTAATCCAATTCCTATGCAAACACTATCACCTGCAACTTTAAAAAATGTAAAAAAAAATAATAATGCATGGACTTTAAATTGTGGTGGTTCGGGATTATATGTAACTCCTTGTTTAAAAAATTTTAAAGCAAATGATTTAGTTGATACAAATGGATTAAGTCGAGTTGAATATAATATTAATGGAGGGGAAATTTATTTTAATTTAAGTGGTGTTGATGGAGTAACTTCTTCTTATCAAGTAGAGTTTGTAGGAGAAAAAACACTTTGCGATAATAATACTACAAAACGTGTTTGTAATTTAGATTTAACTAAATGTCCATCACCATTAAAAAAAAAATTAGGAGCGGGTGTAAGTAAAGATATTACTTATTGCCCAGCACCAAAAAATTACGATGGAGATACAAATAACATGGAATATACTCAAATTGGAAGTAAAAAACAACAAAAATGTGATTATATGACAAATAAAAAAACAGAACAAGAATGGATTAATTTAAAAGGTAATATTATTATATTTACAAATTTAAATGAATGGTCGTCTGCTCCAGGCAATGTTTATGATTTAGTTATTTTAGATACAAATCCTACAAATCCTAAATCTACAAAAGTAAAAACAGATGTAAGCAAAAAAAATACGTATAAAGATAAAAATTTTGGGAGTTGTGTTTCTTCATTACCATTATCAGCAATAAATACAGAAAGAGGTTTTGCTGGTTGCCCTTGGCCTGATGATAGTGAAAATTCTGGTACATTTATAAATTTTACTAGTATTCCTAGTACTCCTAAGGGATATAGTGGACAAGGTATAAAAAATGGAATATTGTGTAAAGTATTGTGTCATTTATGGTGGGTTGGTACAAGTAATACGTGTGCACAAAATTGGAGAAAATTTATAAATAAAAAAGACAAAGATGGAAACTATAATTGTCAACAATATGCTTGGGCTTATGATGAAACAATTCCTATACCATATAAAGGAAGTGATACTGGAAGTGATACAAATTTTAATGGTAAATATATATTTGATCACAATGGAAATCCTATGAAAAAATTACCAGTTAAAAAAAGTGGAAATTGGGTATGGGAAGATGGTTCATTAAATACAAACAATAATTCACCTTTAATGCATTGTCATTTATCTGATGGTAAATCTAAAGCTTATTTAAAAAATAATGCTATTTATGTAAATATAACATTTAAAGATGTGTTAAATATACAAGAGAATTTAACAAAAAAAGAAAAACAAGAATGTAAACAAGCTTTGGATTCTAGTATGGGATTATGTGTTCCAAGTACTACATCAGATAAAATAAAAGCAGATTTAAGTGAAAATAACCCATGTTTATTACAACCTTCAGATGATCCTAATATAAATTGGCAAACATTAGGAATTCCTGAATATAAAGAAGATGGATCAACTATGTGGAATTTAAATGATAAAACCTTAAATGATATAACTACATCAATTATGTCTAATCAAAAATGGGTATTGGGACAAGAAGATATAAATACAGGGATTGGTTTACCAAAGTGTGAAAGTATAACATATCCAGATGAAAATCTGGCAACTAAAAGCTGTAAATATTTACCACCAACAAATTGTGGATGGGGAAGAAATACAGCCTCAATAAATCAACCTTTTGATCTAGTCAAACCATCAGATATAGAATACAGTGGTTGTTATGGAATTACAAACCCCAGTGATGCATCAGATAAAACTTGGGATGATGGTCGCGTACATAAATGTGGTACAGAAACATTAAATCAATGTAAAGATGCTTCGCCTAATGATAGTTCGGGTCGTGGTCAATCTATAAAAACATATTGCGATCCAAAACTAATTGATAGTGGGTTTAATTATTTAAAACCATCTGGACAAACAAGTTGTAAATGTGAAGTTGCTTACGGAGGTAAATCTAATAATTCAGATACATGTCGTAATGATATAATACCTTCTCAAACAAATTCAGTATGTCCGCCTAAAAAACCTTTAACTTGGCCTACAAATGTTCCATATCCTACTATAAATTATTAAACAATCATATCTGCTTTAATTACATCATAGCAATTATAATTATTTAATGTAAACATAGTTTCATTTATTAAATCAATATCTGTTAAACTATTATTAATGGTTAATGTGGGAAACATATATGGTCTTCTAATTAATTGTTGTCTTACACTTGTTACATGATTTTCATATATATGAGCATCTCCTAATATGTGATGAAAATATCTAGGAATATAACCAGTTAATTTACCAACAATAGATAATAACAAACTATAACTGGCAATATTAAAAGGTACTCCTAAAAACATATCTCCAGATCTTTGATATAATTGAGCATCTATGTAAATATCATCTATATAAAATTGAACCATTACATGACAAGGCGGTAAAGCCATATTAGGAATATCTATAGGATTCCATGAAGATAAAATTAATCGTCTACTTTGTGGGTCTGTTTTAATTTTATCAATTATATATTTTATTTGATCAATACCTTTATTTTTGTAATTTTCATCACAACCACAATATTCTGCTCCAAAATGTCTCCACTGAAACCCATAAATTGGTCCCAAATCTCCTTCTTTATAATTACTTTTACTATTATACTCGATTGCATTTTTATTCCATATTTTTACATTTTTTTCTTGTAATTTATTATTATTAGTAGATCCACTAATAAACCATAATAATTCTCTTAATATAGTTTTAAATGGCATTTTTTTTGTAGTTAATAATGGAAAACTATTTCTTAAATCAAATGTCATTTTTTCTCCAAACATACTATATACATTTCCATTTCTAGATGATTTATAATTATTTTTATTTAAAATATGTTTTAATAAATCTAAATATTGTTTTTCTTGTTTATTTATATTGTTTACATTTATATAGGTTTCAAATACTAAAATTAAATCAACATTTGTGTAACAATTATTAAAAAATACATATCCATTATCTTTTTGTGATTTAGATTTAAGTAATTTAAAATTATTAATATCATTCCATATATCAAAATTAAATTTTGATGTATTTTTGTCATTTACATAACGTAAACTATTATTTATTTCATAATTTTGTATTTGTGTTCTTGTTATATATACATTGTCAATTAAATGTTTATAATTTTGAAAGACTTCATCATAAATAGATTCACCACCAATTATAAATATTTTATTGTAATCTTTGTTATATTTATATATCCATTCTATAAAATTATTAAAAGTAATAAATGATAATACATCTTTTTTGTGTGTAAATTCATACATATGATTTGTTGTAATAACAATATTAAATCGATTTGGTAAAGGACGAGCAGAGTTTGGTAAACTAATCCAAGTTTTATATCCCATTACTACAATATTTTGTTTGGATTGTTTACTTTCAGTTTTATTTTTAAAAAATTGCAAATCTTTATTTGATTTAATAAATAGTTTTCCATCTATACCTATAATATTATTAAATGCAATATTTGAAATAATATCAAACATATTATTAGTAATTATTAATTAATTACTATTAACTAATATTATATACTTTAATTTTAAATATATTATTTATATTATTTATATATATATATGAAAAAAAGAAAAAATTCATCATTAATTTTGATAGTTGGTTTAATATCTATTTTAATGTTATTATATGTATGTTATTTACTTTATAAAAAATATACACATAACTATACTCAACCCAAAACAGAAATTGATTTACATACAACTATAAATTTAGATAACACTAAAAAATATAATGAACAAAGATTATTAGATAGAACAGAAGAACCCGGATTTGTTTATGATAATCGTGTGTATGATGATAGATTAGTTTATCCTGATAAAAAAGTTGGACTAATGCCTATAAATTTAAAAACACGAGGATATCCTGCAGATTATCAACAAATTGGTATATTAACAAATGAAAACAATCCAACTGATATAAAACCTATGTATGGAAGACAAACATATACTGGTTCTGATTTATGGAATTATTATACATCTACAGATAGTGATTTAGCTTTAAAAATACCAATAAATAGTGAAAATGACAAATGTACAAGCGAATTAGGTTGTAAAGAAATTTATGATAATTCATCATTAGATGTAAATAATAATAAATATAAATTTACAAAATATGAAACAGATGAATTTAGATATATACCTTATGTTTAATTATTTTTTATCGTCTTTTTTACAAGTTCCATCATACCATACTTTTAATACAGGTGATATAACACAACCAAATACAATACATTGACCTATCATATTTCCTAATATAAATCGTAAAATTTCATCAAAAACGGGTATTTCTCCTCCATCTTCCTCGCCCAGTGTCAAAAATAACCAAGGTATAATCATAATACAACAAGTTATTCCTGTTAATATTCCAGCGGGTTCAATTGCATTTTCTAATCCATCTTTTATTCTTTCTCCAATATTTTTCCCTTGTGTTGTTTTATTTGGACATATTACAATCAATAAAAGTGCACATATGTATGTAATTATAAATATAGCTATATTTACTATAATTATATTAAAAACACTTCCACCAAAAACCAGTTCTTCATACGGAACTAATCCATAAGGCATAGGAAATTTCCATTGTAAAGATAAAATTATAAATGGTAATACACATCCAATTATACATAATACAATATGACTTATATCACTAAAAAAATCACTAAAAAAACTCATGTTGTTATTATTATATTATTATATTATATATTTATTGTAGAAAAATCAAAATCTATACATAAACTATTATTAATATTTTTAAAAATTTCTTTTATATTTATATAAGAAATATTACCATATTTTATTAAAAATAAAGAAATTATAATTAAATTATAATTACTATCTCCTATTAATAATATATTTTTTTCTAAATAATTATTTTTTAAATAATTTAATATTTTTTCTTTATTTTTTAATAATGAATCAATATTAAGTATAGGTACTCTAACATTTTCTATTTTTGTATTTTTATTTTTAACAAAAGGCAATTGTAAAGAACAATTAAATAATACGTTTATATCATATTTTTTATATATATTTAAATCTAAATATTCGTTTGTATCACAAATATATAAACCCGATATAATTTCAATTATCATTTATAATTTGAAATTTAAATTTTACGAAAACTAAACTTAAATTAATGGAAGATTTAGATAAATTATTTGAAGAAATTGATAAATTAAGTAAAAAAAAAGAAACATATATATGTTGCAATGATGATAAAAATTACAAAACAACAAATGAAGGTATTGTATGCAAAAAATGTAATAAATTAATATCAAATATATCTTCAAATCCAGAATGGAGATTATATAGTAATAAAAATAATACAGAGTCTATTCGATGTGGTAATCCTATTAATTTATTATTACCAAATTCTTCTATTGGAACAAGTGTATCTAATAAATCTAATAATAATGATATAAACAAAGTAAAAAGATATCAAAAATGGAATAGTATGTCGTATAAAGAAAGAAGCAGATACAAAATATTTAATAATATAAAAGAAATATGTGCTAAATTAAAATTAACACAAATTATAATAAATGAAGCTAATTCTTTATATGTAATTGTATCTGATATTAAAATATCAAGAGGATCAAATAGATTAGGGATTATAGCCGCATGTATTTATTTTGCTTGTAAAAATTGTAAAGCACCACGAAGCAATAAAGAAATTTCACAAGCAATGAATATTAAATCAACAATTATAACAAAAGGAGTAAAAGATATACAAAAATTGTTTAATATGACGGGAAGCAATAGATTAAACAGATATTATACAATAATTCATTTAGATTTTATAGATAGATTTTGCAATAAATTAGAATTAAATAATGATGATGTAGAAAAAATTAAATTTTTATCTATAAATGCAGAAAAATATAAATTAATATCAGATAATACTCCCCCTTCTATTGCAGCAGGATGTATTTATTTATATAGTTTAGAAAATAATTTGGAAATAACAAAAAAAAATATATCAAATGTTTCAGGAATATCAGAAGTTACTATAAATAAATGTTTAAATAAATTAAATAAATGTATTTTATAAATTATCGTCTAAAAACTTATTTAATTTTGTAGATTTAAAAACATAATTATCTATGTGACAATGATCAATATACATTATATTTTTTAATAATGAAATATCTTTTTTATGTGTATGGTTATATTCAGATTTTTTACGAGTAAATAAATTATTTTTTATAGATGTATTTTCATTATCATTATCATTATCATTATCATTATTTATTGACATATCATTATCATTATCATTATCATTATCATTATCATTATCATTATCATTATCATTATCATTATCATTATCATTATCATTATCATTATCATTATCATTATCATTATAATTATCATTATAATTATCACTATCACTATCACTAATGATATTGCTATCGGTTTCTATATAACTATCATTTTCTATATCGCTATCGTTTTTTACTTTTGTTTTATTAAATATAGATACATTAGTTTGTTTATTGTCTGTTTTATTTTGTTTATTGTCTGTTTTATTTTGTTTATTGTCTGTTTTATTTTGTTTATTGTCTGTTTTATTTTGTTTTA
>Ga0257126_1001040_pt1 | contig 20691 bp, 27 predicted proteins | sample SI060_120mmetaG_FD_190151 | JGI IMG/M metagenome (GOLD analysis project Ga0257126, IMG submission 190151) | Marine microbial communities from Saanich Inlet, British Columbia, Canada - SI060_120m | ecosystem: Environmental > Aquatic > Marine > Inlet | place: Canada: British Columbia | collected... | reverse complement strand
AATAATTATATTAATAATTATTATATTAATTATTAATCTAACTTTGGTAACAAATCATTCATTTGAGATACATTATCCATTAAATCATTTTGTTCTCTTAATAATGATTCTAAATATTGTTCTGTAATTAATGGTTTTGATAAATGTGAAAAATAAATCAGTTTTTTCTTATATTGCAACATTTCTCTTAATAATTCTTTGTAAGAGTTATATATCATTTTCATTTCATTATGTTTTTTCAAATATGCCAATACCATTTTTAAATCAGTAATTGTAGAATCTGAATTTTTATTTAATTTCCTAAACATTTTATTTCTATAATCATCAAAATTAAATTTTAATTCTTTGTGACATTTATAAATTTCATCTTTTAATTCTTTACATTCATTATATAAATTTTTGATTTGAGCTATATTTGGTTTATCCATTATTATAATTTTATTTGAAAAAAAAAATGCGTTGAATAACTTAAGTTTTTTTCTATAAATACGATAAAACAATGGATGAAGGAAATTTACCAATATTAGTAGATGCAAAAACTGAATATACTAAACAATTAATTAATATTATTTCTCCAGTAATTTACCAAGGAATTAAATTAATCTATAATGATTCAAAGACTAAAAGTATCGAAAATGAAGAAATTAATTCATGTTTATCAAATTTTCAAAAATCATTAAGTGAAATACCTAAATGGAATCAAATTACAATAATAGAAAATTATGAAAAAATTATAGAATATTCAAAATGTGATTGGTTAGATGATTTATTAACAGCTGTGTTTGTAAGTCATACAAAAATATTAACATCAATAAACACAAATAAGAATAAAAATAAAATAAATCTACAAATACCTAAGGTTGATTTTTTTGTTCATCAATGTTATATTGAAGTTGCTCGTGAATTTTGGAAAAATCCATACCTATTTGATCATAGTGTTAATAATTTTGAATATCAAAGAAATCGTCGCGATGCATGTCAAATTATAGAAACTGTAATTGCTGAAACAATTCGAAAACAACTCCCTGTTAAAAATATTTTAAAAGAATATTTAGGGAGTGAATATAGTGAAGATATAAATAATAATATCGAATCTACAAATAATATTACTGATAATCTTAGAAAATTAGTAAAAAATGAAATAGAAAATTGCTCTAAGGAAAAACTATCTGCACTTAATATTGAAACACCAGAAACAATTAACGAGGACAATAGTTTAACTAAAGAAGACTTAAAAGCATTTGATGATACAAAAGTTGAAAATTTAGATTTAGAATCAATTAGTGAAAAAAAATCTGAAGAAATAACTGATGAAAATGGTAATGCTATAAAAATTAATAAAGTTGAAAATAATGAATTAAAACTAGATAATATAGATGATTTAATAAATAATGAAGTAGATAAACTTGAATTAGTAAGTCACAATGATTTTGAGCTTAATGCAAAAAGTATCGATGAAAATTTAAAAAAAGAATTAAGTGATTTATCACAATTGGAAGAAGTATATATTGATGATAAAAAATCACCTGAAATCAATGATAAAAAATTACCTGAAATCAATGATAAAAAATTACCTGAAATCAATGATAAAAAATTACCTGAAATCAATGATAAAGTTAAACACAGTGAAATAGATAATTTTTTAAATACAAGTAATCCAAATAACAATGAAAATCTTAAACTTGAGATAAACAATGATAATGAATTAGAAGAACTCAATTTAGATTCTCTTGATGACTTAAATTTTGATATAAATAATTTAGAATCTGATAATGAAGATGATACTATTAACATGAAAACTAAAGATAATACATTTAGTATACCCAAAAAGCACGAAGATAATGTTAAAACAATAGTTATTGATACAAAACAAAATATTGGAGACAATAAATTTGATAATGATAGAAATTTAGAGATAAATAGTGATGAAAATACTAGAAAAAAGGTATTTAATAAATATTCCTCAAAAAAAAAGAAGGATTTTAGTTTTTTTAGCGATGCATTAAATTAATAAATAAAGAAGTAAGGTTAAAAATAAAAGATATTTTCTAAAATAATTATAAATGCATTTGTCTTATCTACAAAATGATTTTATTTATAGTGCAATATTTGGAGTATTATCTCTAATAATTACTTTTATTGAAAGTAGAAGAACAAAAGAAAAATATTCATTTAAAAATTATTTAAAAATATTTGTGTGTGTTTCAGTATGTGTATACTTAGCAATATATGTAAAAACAACATCATTATTAAATTTTGATTATAAGGAAAGTGTAAAATCTTCATTTGCTAGCAAATATAGTGGAAATGTTAATTTAGATAACTACTCTAATATTAATATTGGTGATCCTGATTTTTAATTTTTTTGTATTCATATTATAATGAATAACAAAGATTTTACATACATAGTGATACTATCAATCATAGTTTTATCATCAATAATTTCACAAAAGAAAACTATAAATAGATATACCCAACATCCAGTTTTTGACTTGATAATGTTATTAAATATTATTATTTTATCAAAATACAATATTTACATAAGTGTATTTGTAACCTATAGTTATTTACTTATAAAAATAAAATCAGTAAACTAATAATTATATAAAAATTCTTCTTTACCTATATTTTCTTTTTCTATAATAAATTCCTTAAAAATCATTTTATTTATTTGATTTTTAGGTATTGCAGATTTAACGTTTTTTGCTATTATCTTATATAAATTAAAATCATCTTCATATTTCATTAGGAAATTTCCATACTTATCACTTGCCCATAATTTTAAAAGCTTAAATATGGGACTGTTTTCTTGAAAATGTTCAATAATTGTTGTGGCAAGTCTTGATAGATCAAAACTCTTATTAGGTTTTATTTTACAATTATTTAGGGTATTATTATAAGGAAAACTATATTGACCTTCAGCGTCTCCATTTTTTTTAAAGACATCACTAAAAAATATGTTATTTCCTACATTAAATGTAGCTCTTCCAAAATCAATTATTTTTACAATTTTTCCAAATGTTGGGATTTTAAAGCATTTACCCTTAAAATTAAAATATAAAAACTCAAGATTTGTATTTTTGAACATTATATTACTTGAATGAAGGTCATTATGAACAAAGTTAAATTTCTTTTGAGCTACAGATAACCCAAAACATATTTGAAATAATATAGATTTCCATTCTGTTTCAGATATTTCACCATTTTCTTCTAAGTAATTATCAAGAGTATCATTAAGCATTTCAATACAATTAAGTTGAACTGGAAAGTCATATAAATTTACAAAGTTTACTTCATTATTTCCTACACTATTAAATGATAAATCACTACAAATTGATGCAGACAAAGATGATACAGATCTAATATCAATTTTATCTTCCCCTATATCAACCTTTTTAAGTCTTATGTCTTCAAGTATTTCATTATATTCTTCTTCACTTGTAATATCACTCCATTTCCCATCTGAATCACTATTTTCTTCTAAAGATTCATTATTTTCTTCTAAAGATTCATTATTTTCTTCTAAAGATTCATTATTTTCTTCTAAAGATTCATTATTTTCTTCTAAAGATTCATTATTTTCTTCTAAAGATTCATTATTTTCTACTAAAGATTCATTATTTTCTTCTAAAGATTCATTATTTTCTTCTAAAGATTCATTATTTTCTTCTAAAGATTCATTATTTTCTACTAAAGATTCATTATTTTCTTCTAAAGATTCATTATTTTGTTCTAATAATTCATTATTTTCTTCTAATAATTCATTATTTTCTTCTAATTCATGAGTGTCTAAATCAATAGCTCCGTTAATATTTATTTTTTCGACATCAATTTCATCATTATTTTCTTCTAATTCATGAGTGTCTAAATCAATATCTCCGTTAATATTTATTTTTTCGACATTATTTTCTTCTAAGTCATGTGTTTCTAAATTAATATCTTCTCCTAAATTATTATCGAATTCAAGATTTAATTCAAAACTATTTTTACTTTTATTTATAGAATCTAATTTATTTTTTTCTATAGTAAACAATTTATTATTAAAAAAATCAAACCAGTCTTGATTTTTCATTAAACTATACTCTTCTGTTATATCAGCCTTGAATTCTTTAGCAACACCACTATAAGTTCCATAAAATATAGGAAAGGTCGGACAAGAACCATATTCGGTTAAATTACTTGCTAAATATGAAAAAAAACAATCAATATATGCACTGTTATGATAATTATTTATTTTTTTGTTTGTTAAATAAGAATGTATATTTGGTAGTATACTTGTTTGATCACTATATTCATTCATCATATATTGTGAAATATTAAGTAGTGGTAAAATTTTAAAAAAAACTTTTTTTTCTGAAATAGAACCTGAATTAAAGTTTTTTATTTTACAATTAAAAAAGTTTTTAATATAAGAATCAGTATTACTTATATTAATCTTTTCATTAATATCTAATATATAGTTATTCATTTTTAATGTAAATTGCTTATTAGAATTATTATAAAATTTAAAAAATAATGATAATATGGGAAAATATGTTTGAAGACTGTAAATTTGAAGTTTTTCCTCTAATTTTTTACTTATATTATCAAATTTTTCATTATTTATAACTACACATTTTACTTTTTTCATATTTATAGCATTAATAAAAAACTATTCTTTAAATTAATATTTTTCTGCGTTATTAAGAATTTAAAAATTTATTATATTCTATTATGAATTTAGCATTAAAAAAATTTGATATTACAAGTATTTCTTCAGATAAGGTTGTTGTTTTTATCGGAAAAAGAAATACTGGTAAGAGTTTCTTAGTGAAAGACTTACTTTATTATCATAAACATGTCCCTATTGGAACGGTCATTTCTGCTACAGAAGAAGCAAATCCGTTTTATGGACATATGATTCCAAGTTTATTTATTCATAATAAGTATACTCCAGAGATTGTAGCAAATTCCCTAAAACGACAAAAAATGGTAATTAGAAAACTTAACAAAGATAAGAATAAATTTGGTAGTTCTAATATAGACCCTCATGCATTCTTAATTTTAGATGATTGTTTATATGACCAAACTTGGATTCGAGATGAAAATATAAGAAGTTTATTTATGAATGGTAGACATTATAAAATTCTATTTATAATTACAATGCAATATGCTTTAGGAGTCCCACCAAGTCTCCGAACAAACATTGATTATGTATTTATTCTAAGAGAAAATTATGTATCAAATAGAAAACGTTTATATGAGCATTATGCAGGGATGTTTCCAACATTTGAAATTTTTTGTCAAGTAATGGATCAATGCACAGAAGATTTTAATTGTCTTGTTATAAATAATAATGCTAAAAGTAATAAATTAGAAGATCAAGTATTTTGGTATAAAGCAGATATGCATTCAGAGTTTAAAATTGGAGCATCAGAGTTTTGGAAGCATCATAATAATAATTATAATGATGAAGATGAAGATGAAGACCAATTTATTGCTCCAAGAAAAAGAGGACCAGTTATTAATGTAAAGAAAAATAGTTGTTAGCAAACTAAATTTGTTTTATTTCTAGAATCATTCGCATTAAACATAAAACTAAATTCTTCTTTTAAATCTGTTGTAGATATTTCGTCATAAATATTTCTTGGAATAACCCTATATTCTACTTTTTTACACCCCCTTTTTCTATTAAATTCCATTTCTAATATCCCCATAAATATTAATACACAACCTATTAATAATACAAAAAAATTAATTGTTTTCATTAAAATAATGTAAGATATAAAGATACATGTTAATACTCAGATTTGATTAAATCTAAATTTGTTTCATTATTGCCAAAAATTGTATTATATTGTTTGGCCAAATCTTTAAATTCAAAGTAGTCTTCATATGTAACAGGTGGAACAATATATTTTACTTCAACTAAATCTTTATTTTTAGAACTATATTTATTTTGAAAATAAATGTAAACTATATAGTGGACGATTATAAAAATAACTAAAAAACTTAATCCTTTGTAATTCATTAATATAAAATTAGATAGTTTTTTCTACAGTATTATTTACTTCGTTTAATGGTTGTTCAGTAGTTGTAGTTTCTTCTACAACTGGAGCTTCTGTAGTTGTTGAAGATGCATTTGAAAATTTACTCTTCATCCATGGATCTTCTTTTTCTAAAGCATCCTTTTCTACTTCTCTTTCTTCTTGCATTTGTTTTGTAACAGAATCTTTTAATTTTTCTCTCTTTTGTTCTTCATAGAAAATATCTCTTGATGCTTCATTCTTTTTATATTCTTTCATCAAATTATTAAGTCCTTCTTCAAGATATTCTTCATCATCTACTTTATCTGCATTTGGATCCCATGGTAGCCAATATCCAACTTGTCCAACAAATACATGGAATGATCTATCTTTTGTTTGTAATTGTTTAGCTTTTTTTTCTGCTTCTTGGATAGAATCATAAACACCCCTAACTTTAACACCTCTTACACTTGTTTGTGTTCCTGCAATCCTTGAAAATGCTTTATCCAAATCTTCATTATATTTATACTTGAAATCTTCAAAATTACTCTTGAATTTACTTAATGTAAATTTAAGTTCTTCTTTTAACGCTTCTTTAATATCATTATTAATTCTGGACTTATAATCTTCAGTGCAATCTTTTGTTATTTCATCTAATTTAAGTTCCCATTCTCCACACCTTTGGTTCATATATTTATTAAAAAGGAAGAGTTCCTTTTCTTTTAAAATTTTTTCTGGGGAAACAAAAGATAAACATGCATAATGTTGTCCTGGAATAGGATTGTCTACTTCTAGATAGTCTGTCGAATCACTCATTGTATATCAATATAAATTTATATTCTTTTAAATAATTTTTTTATTAACTAATTATATATTATAAATGATTAATTATAGAGAAGTTTTAAGAAGATTATTAAAATACATTATATTAGTATTAATTTCTGGTTCTGCAATTTATGTAATACCTAAAAATAAAATTAATAATATTCAAATAATTTACATTTCATTAATTATTGGTATGGTATTTTGTATATTAGATATAGTAACTCCATCAATTCAAATTATTGTAAAAAATCAAGAAGAAATTGAATAAATTTATATTAAAATATATTTATTATCCTAAAATAATTCCTCAAACATATCTTCAGATAATTCATTATTTTTCTTTTTATCAACAAAAACTATTTTGTCTTTTGTTTCCTTTCCTATAAAAACTCTTAAAAATGTATAAGCTGTTTTAAATATAAATGGTATATTTACAAAATACATTTTAATAATTGTATCTGGATATCCTTCTTCTAAAAATGGTATTAAAATTTTCATGAAATCGAAATCAGCATTCTTAATCCCAGATTTTTCTAAATCTACAAAAATATTAAATTTATCCTGTAAACCATTATCTTTTCTATATTTTAGACAATTATTATTTATATTTATAATATGTTTTAAAAGATTTGTATAATCTTTCATTTTTACAAAATTCCTAGCTTTTATAGAGATATCATGGGATGATGTTTCTGAATAATATAATGAATATTCCATAATATATATTAATATAAATATATATAAAAAAAAATAAACAAACATGCTATAAACTAGGTATAAATTGCCACTTTAATTGTTCACAAATTTTTTTCCATATTTGATCCTGTTGTTGTAATTTTTCTCTACTTTTTAAAAGCATAAAACATGGTAGAAATTCGTCAAGTTCTAAAAGTTGCACAAATTTATGCAATACATATGAGTATGATAAAAAGTTCTTTCTATTTGGTGGACAAAATTTATGAAATGGAATTTGTATTTCTTTAAACATTCTTCGTAATTCTTCTTCTGTTTTTCTATTCATTATAGGTGGTGGAACTCCATTTAATTTGTTTATTATATGTGGTATATGCTCATAATATTTATTTTTCTTTAACTTTTTAAGGATTTCGCGTAATTTTATAGGTGTTAAATCTTTTATATTATTAATTCTTTCTTTTTTTAATTCAATAAGAATATCATTATATACAGTCTGCGGTATATCTGTAGACTCTTTTGCTTGAAATTGTGCTAGCCATTCATTAAAATGATTAATTCTTTTATAAGCAAAATAGCATACTTCTCTTGGAGGATCTTTATAAGATGGTTTATCAGAATCAATTAGTATTGGTGTTTCTTCACCACAGTTTAAGCATATTAATTTACCATTTGAAATAAATAATGTTTTCTCTGTATTACATGTTTTGCATATATCTATATTATTTTCGTGATTTATAACATAATTAGCGTCGATTTTTGACATATATTTTTCATAAATATTTGATCTAGATAAATATTCATTACTTTTATTATCATTATTAGTATTAGTATCATTATCATTATCATTATCATTATTAGTATTAGTATCAGTATTGGTATCATTTTTTGATTTAAAATACTCCATAACAGATTTTTTATTAAAATTTTCTGATTTAATATTATTTATTTTAATATTTTTTCCTTGTGCAACATTTTGCATATTTTCATAATATTTAAAAAGCAAATCTCCAGTATCCAAAAAATAGTCAATATCTTTACTATGTTCGTTATGTTTAATGTATTTTTTAGTTTCATTAATTTTATCAAATATTGACAATTTCATTTTCATTTCTTCTTCATTTAATTCAATATTCTTCTTTTTATTAATGTATGCATATTTATCTTCCAGCTTTTTTAATTCTTTCTTTTTTTTATTTATACTCATTTTTTCAAATTCAAACAATTTTAATTTTTCATCATGCTTGGCTTCTAATGTAACTCTTGTGTCAAAGTCTTCTTTTTTCTTAATCTTATTTTTAGTTTTAAATGACATCTTTAAGTATAGTAATAATAATTTTTTTACTTTAAGTAATAATTCCAACATAGATTATTAATTAATATTTGATAATTAATATTTGATAATTAATATTTAATATTTAAACTTTCCAATTTTTATATCTATTTGTTTTACTAGTTTTTTTTCCTTTCAGATATTTACTTACTTTAGGATGATGACATTGTAATGCAACATTTAACGCTGTTTTTTCGGGACATATTTTTTTTGAATTTTTATATTGTTTAAGATTTGTTTTTGCACCAGAATTTATAAGAAGTTTTACTATATCTAAATGTCCTCTAGTTGCAGCAATTATTAAAGCTGTTTTTTTGTTATTACTTCTAGCATTAATCAAAACTTTTTTAAATTTTAATAGTTTTTTTACCATATAAACATTCCCACTAAAACATGCACACATTAATGGAGTAAAATTAATATTGTCTCTTTCATTAATTATAAAATTATCTCTTTTTATTAAAAAATTAAATTTTTTTAAATCATTGTTTAAACAAGCTTTATGAATTTCTTTAATGTTACCCATATATAATATAATTGTAAAATTAATACAACAACTTAAAGATAAAAATATTTTATTTTATAAATTATATGGGTGGTGGTCTATTACAATTAGTTGCTTATGGTGCACAAGATGTGTATCTTACTGGGAATCCACAAATTACTTTTTTTAAAACAGTTTATAGAAGGCATACAAACTTCTCAATTGAATCAATAAAACAAACATTTAATGGCACGGCTGACTTTGGAAATGAAGTTTCCACAACCATTCAAAGAAATGCAGATTTAATTGGTAAAATTTATTTAGAAACAACATTACCCGAAATTAATGTTAGCGATGCAATATCTACAACTGATAATACTACATATAAAGCATTTAGATGGCTAAATTGGATTGGCCATGTAATGTTAAAATCAGCCGAAATACGCATTGGAGGTCAGAAAATAGATAAACATTATGGTGAATGGCTTCATTTATGGAATGAATTATCACAAGATGAAGGAAAAAAAAGTGGTTACGCAGAATTACTTGGTAATGTTCCAAAACTAACACAAATATATAGTTCAAATACACGTTCATCAGAAAATAATGGAAAAGATTGTAAAGTTGATGCATATGATTTAACTATTCCTTTGCAATTTTGGTTTTGTAGAAATCCAGGAATGTCTTTGCCTCTTATTGCATTACAATATACAGATATTGTTTTAAATCTAGAATTTAGAACATTTGATGAATGTATTTGGGCTACTACACAAACAACAACTTCTACAAATCAATTCGTTACATCAACTGGTGTTAATTCAATTGGATCAAAGTCATTATCTTCAACAAATATATATGTTGATTATATATATTTGGATACAGAAGAAAGAAGAAGATTTGCTCAAGTAGCACACGAATATTTAATTGAACAATTACAATTTACAGGAGAAGAAAATATAACAGCTACAAGTAATTCAATAAAAATTAATTTCACTCATCCAGTAAAAGAATTGGTATGGGTTATTCAGCCATCTAATTTTGTGCAAAAAGATTATTCACAAAGTAGAGGTGGTAGACAATACTATAATTATACAGATTTATGGGATTATAGTAGTTTTACAGGAACACCTGATCCATATAGTGGACATGGAATGGTAGGAGGGAAAGGTTCAAACAATTTCTTATATACATTAAACAATGTTAATGTAAATGGAGAATTAAATACAAATAATGGATGGTCAAATTCTCTTGTATCAAGTGATTTAAATAAATCAAATGCAGGATATAATGATATTAGTAATTATACTAAATTGAATGATGTTAGCACAATAAATAATAGAACTGGACTGTGGAGTCTTAATGGAGGAAAACTTCTTGATAGTGGAAAAAACCCGATTGTTACAGCCAAATTAGTTCTAAATGGTAATGATAGATTTACAGAAAGAAAAGGAAAATATTTTAATATTGTTCAACCACTTCAACATCATAGTAATTGTCCAGCTCCTGGTATAAATGTATATAGTTTTGCAATAACTCCAGAAGATCATCAACCTTCAGGAACATGCAATTTCTCAAGAATAGACAATGCTCATTTAAGTATTACGGTTACAGATAATACAATTTCATCTATATATAATAGTGGAAATGCAAAAATAAGAATATATTCAGTAAATTATAATATACTTAGAATAATGAGTGGTATGGCTGGTCTTGCTTATTCAAATTAAATACTAATAAAATTTATATAGTTTTATTGTAAATATTTTATATACTTTTTAAATCTTGATAATTTATTATCAACTAATAATATAATTTATCTAAATATATTTTACTAAAAAATAATAAAAATAAACTATTAAATCAATTTAATTATTATTTACCCATACTTTAGGTAAATTATTAAAATAATTTTTTATATAATTTAAATTCATAGATTTGAATTCATAAGGGTATTTATTAATTAATTTTGAGAATTGTGGATTTTTCCCCATTTCACATTCAATTTTGTAAACATACATTATTACTTCTAAATAAGAAGACAATAATACCAAAAATACATTGTTCCGTTCAAAGTATGTCAAAACAACAAATAATGTTTTATCTTTTTTATCATCATAATATGAATAAATAAAGGAATTTAAAATTTTTTTTGTTGATTTGTTTCTAATTCTAAAACTAGTAATTATATTCCAATTATTAAGTTTTAATTTATTTAGATTATATCCAGCTTTTTCAATATCCTCATTATACACAATTTTTGTAAAATTATCAAGATTAAAAACTCTATCTTTATTATTTTCAATTATAAAATTATGTTCACTTTCAGTAAAGTTGCAATAATGAATATTATCTTCAAAATTAACAAACATATAACTACTCTCTAGTAAATTATTATATTTTTGTGTTAAATAATCATTATTTATAACTACTGTTTTTTTTTTAAAGTCATTACTATTAATATGGAATAACTCTCTAAGATTTACACGTTTCGATTTTTGCGTTATATTAACTTGCCAATCATTCTCATAAGACATTTTATATTAAATAATTTAATTTTTTTGTTTTTAAATATAAATTTTTATATAAATATTAATAATATATATTGATAAATATGGTAAACTTAGAAAAAACTAATTTATTAATGAAGAATCATATATGTTATAGCAAGGTTCATGATTATTCAAATGATAAAGATAATGAATGTCCAATTTGTTTCGAAGAAATTAATTCAAAAAAAATGAAAACCCTAAGTTGTGGACATAAATTTCATAAATATTGTATAGATTCATGGATTAAGATAAACCCTATATGTCCTTATTGCAGGAAATATATGAGTAATCATTTTGAATGTAGTATTAAATATAAATATTTAACAAAAAAATGTAGAATTTATTTGGATGAAGAAAAATTTTCAAAAATTATAATTGATGTTTATACAAAATTTATTAATAAACCTACAAAAAAATACATAATTCCAATAACATATGTAAAAAGTATCGAAAATATAAATAAAACTTGTGTTCTTTATTTTAAAGATACTAATAAAGGACCCATTAACAAATATACATTAATATTTAGTAATAATAATAATTCAAAACAATTTGTAGAAAAAATGACTAAAATATTTAATGAATTTTATAAATTTTATACATCAACTCAAATAATAGCATAATAAAAAAATATTTTATTATACTAATGGTAAAAGCACAAAAAAGTAATTCAAAGAGTTCAAAAAAAAACAAAAATAAAAGTTTTAGAAAAAAATCAAGAGTTATAAATAAAAAAACCCATAAAATAAAACTTAAAAAAAAATCTAAACAAAAAGGTGGGAAATGGGGTTCTTGGGAAGGATCAAATACTATGTCAAATCCATTTGGAAACATAGTATATAATAGATTTGTTAGAGCTCCATTTTTAACTGAAATGGGGAACTTAAGTCCATATGTTTAAATATTATTATATTTATAATTATATTTATATTTATAATTCTATTTAAATAAAAAAAAATAATTTGTTGTAATGTTCGAATCAAAATCTTTATTTAAATCTCAAGAAAAAAAGCAAAATAATAGAAAAATAATGTATCCTTTCAACTCATATACATCTATTTTTTATTTTATTATTATGCTACCCTTATTAAAAACTAATATAGATAATTTTGATATTATTGGTCTAACAATTGCAACGAGTTTATCTATTTCATCAGTATTATGGTGGGGATATAAAAACAAATATATTCAAATTATTGATATATCTTCATACTCATTGTTGATATTTTATATAGGATTTTACTATCTAAGGGAAAATAAATATATTTTAGACATATTTGTATATTTAACATTTATAATAGTGTTTATTACTATAAAAAAAAGACAACAAATTAAATATTTAAATGTTTTAGGTGGGTCATTTTCATTTATAGTAATATTATACTATATTAAAAGTATTGACGAAATACTAGGTTTGTCTCTATTGTTTTTGTCATTATTTTGTAAGATGACAGATTCATTAGATATTATCGATTATAATAAACTAAAAGTTGGTGCAGGAACGGGATGGTTTCATATGTTATCAGCATTAGGTATATACTTTATTATAAATCATTTAAATATATAAGCATAATAGTAATAATATTTTGTATGAATAATATTTATTTTAATTTTAATATACTACCTTGGCATATATTTGAAAAAATATATTATTTAGCATTAAACATTGATGAATGTGATATTAATAATAATTTAAATTTAAGATTGATTTGCAAATATTGGAATATTAGGATTACAAAACACACTTTTTTTAATCTTTATTCTAAAAAATTGAGAATTTATTATATAAATGAAGAAAATGAAAATAAAAATGTATCAGTTAATGAATATATAAAAGATATTGTAAAAGTTAATAAAAAAAATATTTGTAATTCTAATACAAATAATAAACAATCCAAAATAGTAATTGATAAATTTTTAACTGAAAAATTATATTTCAATAACGATTTTATTTTTAATATCCATATTAATCATTATTTATATAATAAAATACATCCAGATTTATTTATTTTATCCCAACAAATTATAAATAATAATTTAAATGGTATAAATGTTTTAAATATTCCTGTATGTTATTTTAAAAATTCTAAATGTATTGAAAATATATGTGGTGGGAAATGTGCAAATAATTATCATGGATTATTAAATTATACAAATCACTATATAAGCAGGGGATTTGACGATAAAGGGCGATTCTATTTACTTTTTTTTTATAAAGACTTTGAAAAGAATCGAATTTTTTATGAGTTTATATATACTACAGAATTTAAACATACCAATATATCTTTTGATGTTATAACATATAGTGGTTATAATAATATATGTTATATAGGTAATTTATCATATAAAAAAGATTTAACGATACCATATTTTAAGAGAAAATTAAGTGTAAAATCATTTGATTATGCACTTCGATTAATAAATTTTAAAAAATGTGGACCAGTAGAATACGATATTGATAAAGATAAATATATAGAATATGAATATATTTATAGTGATGATAGTGATGATAGTGATAGCAATATAGCTACACAATTAGATGTATCATTATATTTTGATAAAAAAGAAATACAAAGATATATTAATTATAAAAATTTACACTAATTTTTTCAAATATAATTTTTCAGAAGTCTTCCAAAACAAATAGGTATATCATCGTTGCAAAAAACAGTTTCTACAATTCTACCATTAAAATACCCTATAAGTTTGAAATGCAAATTATCAAGAAAATATATAAATAATGTTTTACTATATTTTAATTCATTATTTATTATATTTATATTCATATTATTACTAAGTATAACAAAATTTATTTCAAGTTTACATGATAGTAGTTGTATTAAAATATGATCTCCCCAAAAATGATTACCCATCTTCAATATTTCTACTTTTAATTCTTCTTTATTATTTATTAAATTTGGATCCCATTCACCAAAAAATTCATCACATTCAACTTCTGCTTTATATGATTCTAGTATTATACTATAGTTGTCATCGTTTATTTGTTCTGAGCATAATATTCTTAAACTAGAAATATCATATTCAGGTATTTTATGTTTATATATTAAATCAAAATTTAATGCTTCTGCTAAAACATGAAATAAACAATCACCATCTGAACCACATTCTAATACACACACATAATTATTTTCTAATTTATATTCCCATTCTTTACTTATTTTTTCCCACCCATATTCATTCAAGTATTTAAACCAATTTTTCTTATTAATTTTTAAATTGCGTGAATCTTTTATTTTATATAATTCTCTATCTTTGAAAAATAAGTCTTCATTTATGTAAAATTCTTCCATAATACTAAATAATTATTTTAGTATGATTTTAAGTATAAAAAATATAACAATAAATTTACTTAAAATCATAATTAAAATTCTCTAATAATATTTGATCCATTAAAATTTGTCATAACAGGACCAAGTGGCACTGCGGGAGCTTGTGCAATACTTACTTTAATAGGTTCGTTATTTTGTGGTGGTAGAAATACACTTTGGTCAAGTGGTTTAGGAATCAAAGGACGATGGTTATCCTTAACAACTAATCTTTCATTAATATTTAAGTCAAATGGAACAATTGACCTTTGTTGTGGATCTTCACATAACCATTCCCATCTATTCCAACCAGTTCCTCTTAAAGTAGAAGCTGGGTTACTTAATCTTGTATTTTCTCTTGTTGGAATATTGCAATTATTAAAATGTTTTGTTTCTATTGTATTATCAATATCTCCTTTTGCATTAAATTTTGGGACAAATTCTTTAGAACTACAGTTTGTCAACTTTCTTGTTAAATTCATTAATTCTGAGTCAACATCAACTTGAGGAATATTTTTGGCAACACTTACACCATTTCTTTGTAAAATAAGTTGTGGGTCATTCGAAAAACAATCATCACATGAAATAAATGGGGTTCCAAGTTGATATTCACAGGGACCAATTGACTCAGATAAAACTTGTTTATAAGAGCATGTGTCGTAATTTAAATTATTGAAGCTCATATATATTTATTATAGATATTATTTTCAGTTTTTATTCTAAAATAATTAAATTTAATAATGTATCAATTTGTGAATACAAATCATCGAATGTGTAATTATTATCTATATTATAATCTATTAAATCCGGGTTATAATTATCAATATCTTTCTCTGAACTATGACAATCATACTCCAAATTATCTCTATTAATTTTTACAATTTTCCCACCCAATGATTTAATTGCATTAAGTTCATCTAAAAATCTAACATCAGTAACAACAATATCTTTATCTTTATTTTTCTCATAAAAAATTCTGAACAATTTAATCCATAATGTCTCATTATCCAATTTAAGATTTTGAATGTATTTAGTTATATCATTTCTACACATTTCTGTTCCAAATGTTTGAAGAATTGTTCTTGGTGATACCCCCCAACGATTATCAATTTCTTCTTTATTTTGATTTAATTGATATTCATTAAAATCAAACATTGTTTTTAGAATATCTTTAATTGGATTCGCAAAAGCATATCTATGATAATAATAGTTTTCTATCAAGTATTCTCCTAATGTATCCTTACCAGTTCTTTTACGACCTAAAATACCTATTAACTTTCCCATAAACTATTAACATTATTTATTGTTAATTTTTTAAATATAAAAAAAAATATTTTATAAACTACCTATAAGTTTAATTTCATCTTGTGTTAAACTTCCACCACCGGCTAATTTACTTTCAATTGTTTTTAATTTTGTCATATCATGTATTGGACCAGCTATATGACTAATATGCGTTCCTCCTTGCATTCTATGGCGCGTATGATTAACACCAGTTTGTATTTGTGGCTGTTGTGGATTATGATTTATTGATAAAGGTTGTCCTCCGCTTAATATTTTTGGAGTTACTTTATCTTCTTTTGCAACCGTATTTTTAATTGCGTTATAAGCTGCATTAGAAGCATCGAATCCAGTAACATTTTTTACAACACTTGAAGCAGTTCTTAATGGTAAAGTTGCCATATTTCCTATAAGACGAATAGCTCCTTTTACTACACCATTATCTTTATTCCCTTCTTTTACACTTTTGTCTAAACTACAAACTTGATTTAATATACCTGATAATTGTGTATCTGTAGTTGGTCTTACATTATTTAACGCACAAAGATTTCCAATCATATTTTCACGACTATTTACGTCATTATGTGTTAATCCTAGAAGACCTTTTATTGTGCCTCCAAAAGGTAATCCACCTCCTTTCATATTACTATAATTTTGTCTATTTAATCTTCTTTTTCTTAATGTTTTCGATCTTAAAATCCTTTTATTGTTTCTATGTCTTTTTTTTCGCAATTTTCTAGAATAAGCTTTTTTTTTATTTTTTTTTAAAGAACTCTTAGCTTTTTCAAATCTAATATATCTTTTTCTCATTAATTTCTTACTTTTTCGATTCATTAATATATAATTACAAATTATATTTTCTTAATTAAATAAAGATGTTAAAAGAAAATTATAAAGAATTTTGTTGAACATTACCACAATGTGATAATTCAAGTTTTGGTGGAAGTGGAACTGGTTTGTATCTAATCATATTACACGATTTAAGATGTATCGGAGTTGTATCGATTACTCGTTGTTTACCACAAGTATCGCCTTTTATAATAATATTACCTGGTTGACAATTTGCCATATTACCAGTTGCACAATTTGATGTAAATTTTTGTGTTGGACATAATGAAGCTTTTCTTGTAATTCCTAATAAATCTGTTTCTAAATCAACTAAATTACCTCTAATATGACTAACAGCTGTTCCACTAACAACCCCTAAATCCATTCTACATTTATTGCAGTTCTCATATCTGTCTGAACTGAGTTGGTATTCAAGTGGTCCTACGCTCTCATTTAATCTTGTTTTATATTCACAAGTATCATACATTAATCTATTTGAACTCATTATATATATATATTACTATAATATATTTTTTTGGTATTAATTTATTTAATTAATTAAAGATTAAAAACTTAAATATTGTTTTTTTGCCATTAATAATTTTTTTATTGTAGAATTATCATTTGTTCTATTTGCATAATCAAAATCCTTAACGGCTTGTCTTGTTGGAATACCTCCAGAAACCCATTTTGTATTAACATTTTCTTGAATAATATGAACTGGATCTTGAACTGTATCTGCAAGATTTGGAGTCAATGGTGTATAAATATTGTCTTCACTAACATTTTGCATTTGTCTATGCTTTACAACTTGTAATGAAGATAACATTCTAGATTCTAAATCTGGATTATATTGTCCTTTTGCAATAAATGGAGTTGTTGCAAATGGTCTTGGAAATAATTGTTGATCTATTTTGTATCTTCTTTTTTGTGTTCCATGTCTTAATTCTGTATCTTTATTTATATTACATTCTGAAATACCATATCCATCTTTTACAGTTAATCCTCTATTTTCGGTAGATACATCTAAAACATTTGTTAAATTACAATCACAAGAAGCATAATTAGATAACATGTAGTCATTAATTGAATTATTTTGTCCTAATTCACCACTATTGTAGCAAACATCATCATTAAGTCTTGTTAGTTGATCAATATTAAATTTTTGATTAAAACTAGTGCAATTATTTTTACCTTTTAAACTTTGTAATACTCTATTATCTGCCATATATAAAATATTAATATTTTTTTTTTGAATTATTTATTTAATATTACATTAATTTAACTTCGTCCATTCTTTTATTATTATAAGAACATGCTCTAACCTGCTTTAATTGATTTTCATCTCCCATTGCACATGATACTGGAGTATTATATAACCAATTTGCAAATGATCCTTGATCATTATAAGAGCGTGTATTTGGCATAGTATAAAAATCTCTTTGATTAAATTTAGTATTATAAACAACTTCTGTATTTAAATATAATTTATCATCAAAATTATTATCTATTTTATTGCTTATTTCTGGATTATTTACATTACATGCTCTTCTATTATCATTAGATGTATAATCTGAAATTTGTAAATTCATTAATGGATTATTTTCAGTAGGATTTCTACATTTTGTTAAATCAATAGTTGGTTCTATATTAGCTTGTTTTTCTTCTATATTAGCTTGAGTTGTTGAATATCCTAAAGAAACTGAATCTTCTTTTGTATTATTTGTTTCAGTTTCATTATATTCAAATTGTTCTTTTCTTTTTGGTCTAAAAATATACATTAAGTAAAATAATAATACTATAGATATTGGCAAATACAAATAATTTAAATTACCTGTAAAAATTATAAGTAATATCGATAAATATAAGGCAAATCTACTTATAGCATTAATTTTTTCATTAAAAGACATGTCTAATAAAGGTATTATATCAAAAAAATTATATTTTGAAAATAACACACTGGCATCTTCAAACCATATATTATTTTGTTTTTCCATATATATTAATATTAGGATTTTTTTTCTTTTTTTTTCTTTATTATAAAGAAAATCATTAATAAATAAATATTAATCAAATTATTAAATAAGATAAGATAAGTAAATTAAATCAAATATTAAATAAGATAAGATAAGTAAATTAAATCAAATATTAAATAAGATAAGTAAATAAGATAAGTAAATTAAATCAAATTATTAAATAAGATAAGTAAATTAAATCAAATTATTAAATAAGATAAGTAAATAAGATAAGTAAATAAGATAAGTAAATTAAATCAAATTATTAAATAAGATAAGTAAATTAAATCAAATTATTAAATAAGATAAGTAAATTAAATCAAATTATTAAATAAGATAAGTAAATTAAATCATAATCTATTTCTTCTTCTTCTTAGCTTCTAACTTTTTTCTAAGTCTTTCTTGTGTTGGATTTATTGGTTCTGCCGCTTTTTCCGCTGCAACTGATTTTTTTGTAGTTTTTAATAAATTATCAAATAATGGATTATTATTTCCCAACATACCCATCATTGTTTGTGCTTCTTCCATTAATTTACCTTGATCTAGATTAGCAGATTCTAATTTAGTTTGTATTTTTTGTCCAACATTTTGTATCAAATTCATGAAATTCATTGGATTATCTCCACTAAGCAAATTACTAAATACATCATTTAAATTATCTGAATTTTCACTTATGTTTAAATTTAAATCTTCTAAATTAATATCTTCTGCTAATTCCTTTGCTAATCCGCCAATTAATCCATTTTCTAAAATATTTTCATCAAATACTGGATTTTCTTTATCTTGATTTTCTGACAAATTTTTAATCATATTTATAAGTTCTTCATCTTCACCTGATTCAACTTTAACATCCTCCTTATTTCTAATTTTCTTAAAATTTTCAACTAGATTTTTAATTTTATCACTATCACTTATAATAGTTTCTCCTAAAACATATAATGTTTGAAGATATTCCCAAATTGTATCCTTATACTCTTGTGTGATTCCTTCACTATTCCACAATTCATGAAAATCAACATTTTTTAATAATAATATACTATTTGCAAACAATTTATCATTCTTCTCACTAATTAGTTTTTTGTGCTCTCCAATTTTTCTCATAAATCTTTTTATATATTTATCATCATTACAATTTTCTTGTTCTAATAATTCCTTATAGTATTCTTCTAATGTTTCTTTATATTCACTTTTGATCTTTATGATATCTTTAATGAAAAGTTTAAATGTGTAATTAAAATATTCGATATTAGTTTTAGACATTATTATATATAAAACAAAAATATATAGTTAATTTTACGCAACAAACCTTAAGTTTATTAAATTAAAAAAATAAATAATTATAAATTAAAAAA
>Ga0257126_1001038_pt1 | contig 20711 bp, 16 predicted proteins | sample SI060_120mmetaG_FD_190151 | JGI IMG/M metagenome (GOLD analysis project Ga0257126, IMG submission 190151) | Marine microbial communities from Saanich Inlet, British Columbia, Canada - SI060_120m | ecosystem: Environmental > Aquatic > Marine > Inlet | place: Canada: British Columbia | collected... | reverse complement strand
AGCTGAACCGAAGGTAAAACAAATAGCGGAGCAAGTTAGTAAGGACCTCACAGCCAAGATTATAGAATTAAAATTGAATAAGTCTGTAATGGAACAGTTTTTTGATTCTCTCGATCAAGATGAAGTAAAATTCGGTTTCACTCGAATGGAGCGACTCGAATTGGTTTTTAATCCGGTGTTAGAATGGATGTTTATGTTATACCCACCGTCCCGGCTCAAAGGCGACGTCAAAGCCCTCCCGCCAAAAGCAATTTCCTAGAAGGCCAATTCCCGCTTAGCTGGACTCAGCATGAATCCAATTATGAAAAAATCCCATCATTAATAATGAAGAAATTCGTATCTCTTATTACCTTCGTTCTTTTTGCTCTGGTCACATATTGTAGCGGTGCTGATTATTACATCGATTCAGTGAACGGATCAGATGACAATAACGGTCTTTCAATACGAAAGCCCTGGAATTCGCATGTGAAAGCGGAGTCAGCCTTTTTGGCTGCAGGGGATGTAGTCCACTTCAAGAGAGGATCTACTTTCTCCGGCAATATTCGAATTAGTGAATCTGGAACGGTGGCCAAGCCGATACGGCTGACTTCCTATGGGAAGGGCAATTTGCCCAAGTTTACCAATCCGACTACGCGCGATGCCAGCGGCAACGCGATCACCCTTGGAGGCGACTACATCATCGTCGAAAACTTACATTTTCACGACACCCCAGGGGAACACGTTTCAGGGATGCTCATCATGACGCGACTGGCCGCGCTCCGTATCGAACATGGTTCGGATCATTGTGTTATTCGAAATAATGAATTCATCAAGACTGGTCAGGGCATTATGTCAGCTGGCGAGCACACTTTGATAACAAAGAATTATTTGGATGGGCCGAGTTATGCACTGTGGCGAACATCAAAAAGTAGCTGGGGACCGATGGGGATACATTTAAATATCGGCAACCAGGAAGTGTCATACAACACCATTAAAAACTTTGGGACTAAAGACAGTCCATGGGGCTCAGACGGCGGCGCTATCGAAATAGATTGCGGCAAATATCATAAGAAAAATATCTACATTCACCATAACTATTCGGAAGGAAATGCTGGATTTATTGAATCCAGCTGGGACTACGATTGGCCACGATATCGACAGGAAATCTATAACTGGAGAGTGGCCTTCAATATATGCTACGATGGACAATCATGGCTATTCATGCTGGCGCCATGTACAGGCATTAATTTTGATAATAATACGATAGCTCGATACAATAGATTCGGGAGATCTCAAAATTCCTGCGCTCGTATTGATGTTCGAGGCGGCAGTCCTATTGGCAAACCTTCGGGGGCCCATTTCAGGAACAATCTTTTTATCTATTCGTCTTCTCCTTATAACGGAAATCGATCTGGTGGCGCACTGAAAACAGCTAACTGGTACTCGAAGTATAAATCTCCAATTACTAAATATATGGGTGACAGCAGGCAGGCAGGCAGCGGCGATCCGGGCCTTGTCGATCTTGAGAAACAAGATTACCACCTCAAACCAGATAGCCCATTACGCGGCAAAGCGATCAACTTAAGCGAGTTCTATAAATCCGACTTTGATGGTAGTCCATTGCCTAAGACCGGCAACTGGGATATCGGTGCAATTCAATACAACACGACTAAGCCTACCAAAAGATTACAGCCCAGCGTGCATCCCTTACCCGTAACAGAGTGATCCTAGAGCGCCTCGGATGCATAGTTGAGGCTGATCTGATTAAACTCAGAAAAGGCAACCTCTAGCACGCATGAAGGGTTAAGCCGTGTTCTCTTCTCTAGGCCTAACAAGCTCCCTCCACGCCATCTAAAGCTCCCCACCCCAGCGGGGGAAGAACTTGCGGACGCCCTTATATAATGCGGCGGGAGATTTTTTGGGCCTAATATGGGGCCTACATAGTTTGGGTTGTTATCCTCTGGTCCAAATGGATTTCCATAGCGTTTCCCGCCAAAAGCAAATTCCTTGCATTACCCACTTCGTAGTTCAGTTTTATAGCGGCTAGTAGATCAACATCTTCGTCAACGCTCGCCCCCGGTCAGGTCAGCCAGAGCTAAGACGTTCACCCCCCTTTCTTCCCCATGTATTCCGCCCAACCCTGGTTTCCGCGATCTTCCCGCCGAAAGCAAATTCCTAGAAGTATATCGATAAGAAGATGGATTAATGGTTGTATGGCGCTGGCAATCGTATCTTTTGCGACCGTTGCTTTTTCGGCTGACAAGCCAAATGTCATCTTGTTCATGGTGGATGACATGGGGGCGGAGGCGCTGGGCTGCTATAACAGCACCACTTGCAATACGCCGAATCTGGATCGCTTGGCTAAAGAGGGCATGCTGTTCGAGAACGCCTATACTTCACCACTCTGCACACCCACGCGGGTGATGCTGATGACGGGGCGCCATCCGCACAAGACGGGATTCCGCCGGTTGATCTCAAAAGAGCTCGACGTGCGTATGCCGAAAGACTTCGTGACGTTCGGGAGCTACTTCAAGAATGCCGGCTATGCAACGGCCATTGCCGGGAAATGGCAGCTGGGGTACTTCGACAGCTATCCCGATATGCTCTCCGAGTTTGGCTTTGATGAGCATGCGATGTGGGTCTGGCGCTGGCACGGGAAAAAGCACTCGCGCTACTATGAACCCGGGCTCTGGACGGATGGAAAATTCTCGACAGGCACCCCCGAGGAATATGGCCCGGACAAGTACAGCGCACGGATGCTTGAATTCATTGATAAGAAGAAGGATACCCCCTTCTTCATCTACTATTCCATGGCGCTTACGCATGATCCGTTTGAGATGCCGCCGGATTGCGAAGCCGAAGCGACAAAATTTCTAAAGGGAAATGAAAGCGCGAAGACCAGGAATTTTGCCGGTATGACCTACTACACCGACAAAATTGTTGGCCAATTCGTGGACAAGCTCGAGGAGCACGGACTGACCGACAACACCCTGATTCTTTTCACCGCCGACAACGGAACCAAAGGGGATATCGTCAACCAGCTAAAAACGGTGTCAGTGTCGGGCGGAAAAGCCAGCATGACCGAACAGGGTGCGCGGATTCCGTTTATTGTGCGGTGGCCAGGAAAGGTAGCAGCCGGGGTTCGCTCGGACAAGATGATCGGCTTGGTCGATGTCGTCCCGACTCTGAATGCAATTATCGGAGCTGAAAACGATGAGAAGGTGGATGGCCTGGACTTGTCGCATTATTTCTACGGAACCGGAGGCAAGGAACGCGACCATGTTTTCATCTGCCTCTCGGAAAAATATTTTGTGCGCGACCACCGTTTCCGGCTGCACAACGACGGACGGTTTTACGACATCAGCACGAAGTCGGATATGACCCGCTACAGCGAAAAAGAAACCACTCAATTCCCGGAGCAGAAAGAGCGCCTTCAGAAAATAATGGATATGTACAAAATGGATCAGTACCCGTTCAGCAGGAAGAACGATACTATCGGAACCCCTGAACACCGCTTTGTGCCGGAATGGAAAACAGAGCTGGACCGCAAAAAAGCCAAACGGGACAGGCAGCGGGCCAAGGCGTCAGCCGGAGAGTGAATCTCTTTACCTTGCCAGGCGCTTTGCCCTTCACCAATCCCGCGAGATCCTACAGGGGAAATGGAATGGAAAACGCAAGTAGAGGAAGGCTTTGAAAAGCGTTTCTCTCCGACCTTTGACCTCGACACATACGGCGTTGTCCGAACGCTTTCACCATGCGCACGCCACTGCTATTTCTATGCCTCTATTCGAAACAGGAATACCCCACAGGATTCTTCAGGGTAGAGCTGAAAGATTAATAGAAGAAGCAAAACAATAACCCTCTCCCGCCAAAAGAAATCTCCTTGCAAACAACACACATGCGATAGCTTAACTTACTCGGTAGGAAAAAATTAGCGAAAGGTTCCTTTCATGTATTTCTTCAGCATGCTACTCAGTAAAGGCAACAACTTCGATCAAATGCTAGAGCTTATTTTTCCGGCCGTGATTATTGCAATTTTCGGCGCCATTTTCTTGATTTCCAGAAGGCGGGAAAAAGTTCGCACGGAAAAATTGGCGACGATTTCCCAGGAGTTGGGTTATCCGTTTCAAGCCGCGATGGACCCTGAACGCCTAGAACGTTTGGGCGCTTTTCCATTAATGAACATTGGCCGCGGTAAAAAAATAAATAACGCGATCTCAGTTGACGGCCCTTCCGCCAACATAGCAATGTTTGATTATCGCTATGTAACCGGCCATGGAAAGAGCCGCAGAGTCCTTCGGCAAACGGTAATGTCGGTGGAGTCAACGAGTCTGGTTCATCCTGTTTTCAATTTACGACCGGAAGGATTTTGGTCCAAGGTAGGGTCCTTATTTGGCGGTCAAGATATCGATTTCGTAGATCACCCAGGCTTTTCCGAAAAATATGTTCTCAAAGGGGAGTCCGAGGAAGAAGTTCGGATCTACATGGATACGATCCTATTAGATTTCTTTGCTGTTCAGGATAATATTTGTTGCGAGGCTCGGGAGGGGACAATTCTGTATTATCATCGTTATACACGTGTCGCTCCGGATGCGGAACAATTACAAAAATTCATGGAAGAGGGCTTGGGTGTATTTGAGGGACTAGTAACTCGACAGTCACGTCCAGGCGGACGAAGTGCTTAACCTTCGTTTTGCCTTATTTAAGGTTAATAGGGAATTCCGTTCGGGGTGATCAGGCTCTAGCGCGCAAGGTAGACAACACCCCAAAGATACCCCCCTTTCTCCCCCATGTATTCCGCCCAAATTCGTTCTTCACGGACTTTCCTCCAAAAGCAAAATCCTAGCAGTAGTATAACGGGAACATTGGCTAGGAGTTTTAATAGAAACAGCACGAGAGTGTGGACCCTCGAAGATATATAAGCACCTTGCTAATCAGGTTAAGTATTTTAATGGGAACGAGTATCGCTGATCTTATTCAAGCCCCGTGATCAGAAACATGATAATAAAAAACCAAGGCACCCCTCTGCTGACAATTCTCCATTGTTCATTTGTGATAGCTGCTCCTAATTCCTCCTTCTCAACCTCACTTAATTCCCCAAATTTCTGTCCCGCTATACTCTCACGATATTTTTTGACTGACATATTTCCCTTAGCCTTATTTATCCAACCTGCATCTTTACTTTTACGCCAAAGAAATTCTCCAACACCCCAGATACATAAAAAGAACCCAATAAGAATAATTAGATAAACCTCAGTAGGTTTCATTCAAAGACGATAACCAAACAAACAAACGATAGCAATAATCAACCCCCTTTCACCCCCATGGGTTCCGCCAAACCCGGGTTTCCGCGACCTCCCCGCCATCTAAAGACCACCCACCCGCCGGGGGAAGCAATACTCTTCCATTCCTCTCAACAGGGAGTTCGGAGCGAGCAACTAGACAGGCAAGTGCCAGCACAACAAAACAGATAATCTTCGACATGGAATCTTCTCAGGTGAGGATTTTCTTTACGACCTGACCATGGACATCAGTGAGACGATAATCACGCCCTTGGAATTTAAAGGTGAGTCGCTTGTGGTCCACTCCGAGGAGATGCATCAGAGTGGCATTTAGGTCGTGGACATGCACGGGGTCCTGAGTCACATTGTAGCAGTAATCATCGGTCGCACCATGGACATGACCGCCCCTCACACCCGCCCCTGCCAGCATCTGAGTAAAACAGCCGGGATGGTGGTCACGGCCAGCAGCGTTACCGGGTTTCTGCGCGTAGGTGGTTCGCCCAAACTCTCCACCCCATACAACAAGAGTATCTTTTAGGAGGCCTCTCTGTTTAAGATCCTTGATCAACCCGGCCACTGGCTGTTCGGTATCCCGACACTGGCGGGAGAGGGTCTCTTTTAACTTATCATGCTGATCCCATCCCATGTGGAAGAGCTGAATGAAGCGAACGTCTCGCTCGGCCAGACGGCGGGCTAACAGGCAATTCCTCGCAAAACTCCCCTGTTTTCCCACGTTGGGTCCATAGAGCTTCAACACGTGTTCCGGCTCTTTCGAGATGTCCGCTAATTCTGGAACACTTGCCTGCATGCGAAAAGCCATCTCATACTGAGCGATCCGTGATTCAATAGCAGGATCCCCAATGACCGCATGCCGCTTCTGATTGAGTCTCTGGAGATCATCAAGAGTATCCCTTCGGATTCTGCGATCGATACCCGGAGGGTTCTCGAGGAAATATACCGGGTCCCCGGTATTGCGCAGCTTCACCCCGGAGTGCTCGGCGGGCAGGAACCCGGAATTCCACAATCGGCTATAGAGGGGCTGAGCTCCTCCAGAGGTCGACCGAGAGGTGAGAACAACATATGCGGGAAGGTCCCTGTTCAAAGCGCCGAGCCCATAAGAAACCCAGGACCCAATACTGGGTCGCCCGGCTAGCTGGAACCCGGTCTGGAAAAAGGTGATAGCGGGATCATGGTTGATAGCCTCGGTTTTCATGGAGCGAATGATACACAGGTCATCCGCTACATCGCCCCAATGCGGGAGCAACTCGCTCAATTCCAGACCCGATTGTCCATGAGCGGAGAACTTGAATGGACTGGGCAGAACCGGCAGTTCCTTCTGACCCGAGGTCATGGTGGTGATTCTCTGTTCTCCCCGCACCGATGGGGGCAATTCCTTACCTCTCTCTTTTTCCAGTCCTGGCTTAGGATCAAGCAGGTCCATCTGGGAAGGCCCGCCTGACATGAAGAGAGAGATCACCCGCCGGACCTTGGCATTTTCCGGTGGTCCCGTGGCAGCCCTTCCTTCCTTGTCAAAAAGGAGGGAACCGAGGGCCAACGCGCCGAACCCATGCCCGGAGTTCTGCAGGAAGGAGCGTCGCCCGAGAAGCCTTAAACTCTCGCCTAACTCCCCCACCTCTGTCCCACTCAGGTCTCTATTTCCACTACTCTCCTTCATCTGTTAATCACTTCATCGAGGTTCAGGATGACATTCGCCACCGTTGTCAGGGCCGCCATCTCCGGCTTGGGAAGGTAAGCCGCGACCTTAGATTCTCCCTGCCCCAGTAAATCCTCGGCAGCCTTGCCATCCCTACGATAGCGCTCCACCCGCCGTTCATATCCCTTCACCAGAATCTCCAGCTCCTCCTTCTCAGCCACCCGGGAAGTGGCACAGCGAAACCCCCATGCGATTCTCTCCCCCGGCGTCCCCCCCTTAGTCATCATGCGCTCCGCGAATTTCTTCGCAGCCTCGACATAGGTCACCTCATTCAGGAGGGCGAGGGCCTGCAAAGGAGTATTGGTCGAGGTTCTCTTCACCGAACACATCTCCCGACTGGGCATGTCAAAGAGAAGCATACTGGGCGGGGCCACTGTCCTCCGAATGCGAGAGTAAAGACTACGCCGATAGAGCTTCTCCCCATGATCCTGCTCGAAGGTTCCTCGTTTCTCTACTTCCAACCAGAGTCCAGCCGGCTGATACACCCACCAACTCGGACCTCCGACCCGCTCTACCAGAAGACCTGAAAGAAAGAGAGCCTGGTCACGCAACATCTCAGCCTGCAACCTTGTTCTCGGCCCCCGACTCAGCAAACGGTTCTCCGGATCACGCTGGAGCCTTTCTTCATCAATTATAGAACTTTGGCGATAGGACCGGCTCATGACTATTGCTCTGATGAGCCCTTTGACGTCCCAGCCAGACTCCACAAAGTCCACTGCAATCCAATCAAGGAGTTGAGGGTGACTCGGCCAGTCACTTTGACGTCCCAGATTTTCGGAAGTTTTGACGATACCGGTCCCAAAGAATTGCTCCCAGATCCGGTTCACAAAGACACGGGATGTCAAGGGGTGCTCTCCATCAACCAGCCACCTCGCCAGGTCGAGACGAGTCAGGCTCTCTCCCTCCGGAACCGGAGAGAACGCTTCCGGCAACCCAGGGTCCACTTCCTCACCTTTGTCATCATATTGCCCCCTCTTGAGAATAAACGCCTTCCGATCCACTTCATCCCGCATCACCATGACGTGCGGATGAGCTGCTTCCAGCTCTTTCACCCTGCCACTCCGGGCCTTCGCGTCCGGGATATCCGTTTCAAGCTTCTTCACTGCTGCTTCAAAATCGCTCTTCCTATACCGATGACGAGGTTCGGCACTGCCCCTTAGATTATTGATAAACCCATTTTCTTTCAGCCCATCGAACATCGCGAAAAGCTGATAGAACTCCTTCTGGCTGATGGGGTCATATTTGTGGTCATGGCAGCGAGCACAACTCAGCGTCAACCCAAGGAACACCGACCCCATGGTTTCCACCCGGTCCATGACATATTCCGTGCGCCACTCCTCTTCGATCGCTCCCCCCTCGGTCTGGATCCGATGGTTCCGGTTGAATCCGGTGGCCACGATCTGGTCATCGCTGGCATCTGGCATAAGATCCCCCGCCAGCTGCCAGGTTAAAAACTGGTCATAGGGCTGGTTAGCATTGAAGGATTCAATAATCCAGTTCCGCCACGGCCACTGAGCATTCTCGAGATCATTGTCATAGCCGTGGCTGTCCCCATACCGCGCACCATCCAACCACCAGGCTGCCATGCGCTCACCATAACGAGAAGATCCCAGCAGACGATCCACAACCCTGCTGTATGCTTCCTGCGACTGGTCAGCGACAAAGGCGTCGACCTCCTCGATACTGGGTGGAAGTCCTGTGAGATCGATCGACACGCGCCGGATAAGTTCCTCCCTCGTGGCTTCCTCCTGCAGTTGGAATCCAGCCCGGGAAAGCCTCTCCTGTACGAAGACATCGATAACCTGCTCCTTTCCCTCCTTCAGATCGGAAAGCCTGCTCTTAACCGGTGACCGGAAGGCCCAGTGACGCTCATACTCAGCTCCCTCACTGATCCACTTCTTAAGAATCTCCTTCTCGGCATCAGTCAATTCCGCTCCCTCTCCCGGCGGAGGCATAACCTCGTCCTCATCCTTTGAAAAAATCCGATGGACAAGCTCACTCTGATCCGGATCCCCCGGAACGACCACACGCAGTCCATCACGCTCCCTGTATGCTTCCCCGGGGTCATCGAGTCGCAAGTCCGCCTTTTGTTTCGACACGTCCGGCCCGTGGCAGGCAAGGCACTTCGCAGTCAGAATCGGCAGAACCTCCCTGTTGTATTCTACCTTCGCTCCGGCGGTCAGCAAACAGCCGAGAAAGATTACTACACATGAAAACAGCTTCATCGACCCCTGACTGCTAGGAGTTTGTTTTTGGGGATGAGTGCCGTAGGGCTTCATTGAAGGGATCGGAGAGGGGCGAAAGGGGGATAATTTGTCTAGACAAATTTACACGGATGCATTTTCAAATTCAATTCATTGCATTTGAGTTAACCTAACCTTACCAGCAATTAATAATCTATTGACTGCTAGGAGTTTGCTCTTGGGATGGTAAGCTCCTTTTTGCAGACTTGCCAGCCGGACCCACAACTTGAAGGATAGTCAGATCATGAAGGTTTTCCTCATCCTTGCCCTCCTCCTTCCCGGCTTCGCCATCGCGAAAAAGCCAAATCTAATCTACATCCTCACCGACGACCTAGGCTACGGTGATCTCGGCTGCTACGGCCAGAAAGTGGTGCAGACCCCACGCATTGATGAAATGGCAAAAAAGGGACTTCGTTTCACCGATCACTACGCTGGTCACACCGTTTGCCGACCCTCACGCCTCTCTTTTCTAAAAGGGCAGCACACCGGTCACACCGCCATTGCAGGCAACAACACACACATCCTCCCGCCTGATTCCGTCACCATCAACTCCCTCCTCCAAGGCGCCGGCTACCGAACCGCCTCTGTCGGAAAGTGGGCCCTCGGGCGCGAAGGTGAAACCGGCCACCCCAACAAACAAGGTGTCGATTTTTTCTACGGTTGGATCGACCAGAGCGAAGCGCACGACTACTACCCCGAGTATCTCTGGCGAAACGAAGAAAAGGAACGCCTCCCCGGCAACGAGAACAGCGGCAAAAAAAATGTCTCTTCCAAAAAAACCACCTACGCCCACACCCGCGTCACCGAAGAAGCCCTCGCCTTCATCGAACGCAACAAGGACGCCCCCTTTTACCTTAACCTGAACTGGACCATCCCCCACACCAACAATGAAGCGGGACGCTTCGAAAAGAACGGCCAGGAAGTCCCCGACTGGGGAATCTACAAGGACAAGGACTGGCCCGATCCCGAAAAAGGTTTTGCCGCCATGGTCACCCTCATGGATACCGACACCGGACGAATTCTCGACCTCCTCGAAAAACTCGACCTCACCGAAAACACCCTCGTCATTTTCACCTCCGACAACGGCCCTCACCAGGAAGGCGGCCACAAGGTGAACTTCTTCGATTCAAACGGACCACTCAAAGGTTACAAACGCTCACTTTACGACGGGGGTATCCGCGTGCCCATGATCGCCTTCTGGCCCGGAACCGTAAAACCCGGCATCAGTGATCACGCTTCCGCCTTCTGGGATTGGATGCCCACCGCCTGCGAACTCGCCGGCATCAAATCCTGGAAAGAGAGCGATGGCCTCTCCTTCGCACCCCTTCTCCTCGGCAAAGAACAAAAACAATGCGACTACCTCTTCTGGCGTTGGAGCAAATTTCGGGCCGTCCGCATCGGCCATTGGAAAGGCGTCGCCACCGACGGCAAACTCGCCCTCTACGACCTCAAAAATGATCTTGGTGAACAAAACGACATCGCTGCCAAGCACCCCAAGATCGCAAAGGAGATGGAAACCATTATCTCAGAACTTGAATAACAAAACCCTGCCCCAACCATGAAACATTTCTTCGTCCTGGCGCTCTTCCTTCTTCCATTCACTAACGCCGAAGAAGTCCGCCCCAATGTCCTCCTCATCACTGTCGATGACATGTCCGCCGATTCCCTCGGCTGTTTTGGAAGCAAGCTCAAGAACACTTCCCCCCGCACCGACCAATTCGCGAGGGAATCTCTCCGCTTCCAGCATGCCCACGTCTGCGTCGCCAATTGCTACCCTAGTCGCAACGTCATGTTCTCCGGGCTCTATCCGCACAACAACGGTGTCGAAGGATTCTACCCCATCAAAAACAAATACCCCATTCTCTGCGACATCCTGAAATCAAAAGGATACTACACCGGCATCCGCGGCAAGGTCACCCATTCCACGCCCTATCATCCTTACCCCGGCTGGGACCACGACCTAACCATCGCGCCCGACGGCTCTAAATATCACATCAAAGACGCCCCCTCTTACGGCACCTCAACCACCACCGGAATCAACCACGCAAAGAAGGCCAACAAACCCTTCTTCCTCAACGTCAACATCTCCGACCCACACAAACCTTTTTGGAAACCCGGGGATCAAACAAAGCATCCCGCCTCAAAAACCTTCAAAGCCGACGAAGTCCCCATCCCCGGCTTCCTCTTCGACCACCCCAAAGTCCGCGAAGAACTCGCCCTCTACTATTCCTCGGTCCGACGAGCTGATGACGCCGTCGGCTCCATCCTCGATGCCCTCAAAAAATCCGGTGAAGCCAACAACACCATCGTCATTTTTCTCTCCGATCACGGCATGCCCCTCCCCTTCGCTAAGACCGCCCTCTGGCATCACTCAACCCACACTCCACTCATCATCAAAATCCCCGGCATCACCAAACCAAACGCCATCGATTCCGATCACGTCGTCTCCGCCGTCGACTTTGCCCCCACAATTCTCGACCTCCTCAAAATCACCCCCTCCACCAAGTTCGATGGCCACTCATTCGCCCCCGCCATTCGTGGAGAAAAACAACCCGCCTTCAGCGCTGTCTTCAAAGTTTACAATGAAAACTCCGGAGCCGGACGCAATCCCATGCGTGCCATCCAGACCAAAGACTACCTGTATCTCTGGAACCCCTGGTCCAACGGAGAACGAAAATTTAAAACCGCCACCACCGGCACTACAAGCTACCGCACTATGAAGGAACTTGCCGCCAGCGACCCCGCGATCGCCAAACGCCTCAAACTTTTCGATTACGGAACCATCCACGAACTCTACCACATAAAATCAGATCCCGATTGCCTCAATAACGTCATTCGCTCTGCAAAACACGCCGACGCCCGCAGCTCTCTTCAGTCTCAACTGCTCACCAAAATGTCCGACACAGGAGACCACGCCCTCGAAGCATTCCAAAAACGCAACGATCCCAAAATAGGCCATTTTTACACCGATAAAAAACAAGAGGAAGCCACCATCCGTCGCGCCTCCCGTCGAAAAAACAAACAGCCGAAAAACAAGAGTAACCAAAAACTCATCTCCCTCGTCGCCCCCAAAACCGCCACCCAAGGCAAAGAGGTCACCCTCATCATCAGCCATACCATTTCTAAAAAACTGGGCGTCCAGAAAGTCCATATCACTCTCAAAGACGGCACCAAAGCAAAACGCCTTGAGCGAAAAGTGATCACCGCGGCCGGGAAAGGAACCCGAAAAATCACCTTCACCCTCCCCGCCGAAATCACCGACCACCAAATATCCTTCTCGGCCTTCGTTGGCCCCGACTACCCCAACAACCTCCAACACGTGACGTCCAAACCCATCTCCACCCAAAAATAACCACCTCCAAATCCTGGCCCTTAATGCGATCTTAAACCTTCACTACCAAAAGAAACTTCCTAGTAGTAAATGAAACCCCATCTCTTCACTTTATTTATTATTCCCTCAATAGCGCTCTCTAACACCTTCACTGACGGAAGTGATAAATTTGGGCTCGCTGGCGGCAATGACGCATGCTGGTTTGATTTCAATAATGATGGGTATGTTGATATTTGTGCGGGAGGGAAAATTTTCAAAAATGAAAAGGGACAAAAGTTTATCCACGTTGCCGATGTTGGGCCCAGCGTAGCTGCAGACTTTGACAATGATGGTTATTTGGATCTTTACTCTTGGGGTAGTCGAAAAGTTTTCCGGAATATTGAAGGAGAACGATTTGAGGCTATTCAACTTCCACACCTTCCAAAGGGATCATCCCTCGGCGCTTCGTTGGGAGATTTTAATAATGACGGTTTTGTTGACATCTATGTTGGAGGGTATGAATCATGGCCCAAAGACACCTACGCTGACTTTGTTTTAACTAACGAAGAAGGAAAATCCTTCAAGCTTGACTGGCAAGAAGTTCGCTACAGAGCAAGAGGCATAAGTTCTTGTGACTTTGATAGGGACGGAGACCTCGATGTTTATGTTTCCAACTACAGGCTACAGCCAAATATTCTTTGGCAGAATAACGGCAAAGGGAAATTTTTAGATATTACTGGAGAATTTGGAGCTCTCGCTAACGGGCCAGGATTTGGAGGTGGTCATTCGATTGGTGCTTCTTGGGGAGACTTTGATAATGACGGCGACTTTGACCTCTTCGCGGGTAACTTTGCCCATAAGGATAGTCGAGGCAATCAACCAGAATCGGTTTGGCTTCGTAACACCGGAAAAGAGGGGCAATTTAAATTCGAAGACAAAGGACAGGGTGGTGTTTTTTATCAGGAGTCATACTCAAGTCCATCAGCAGCAGATTATGACAATGATGGAAACCTTGATCTATTTTTTACTACCGTATACGGGGTCGCATCTTTTGGTCGTAAGAATAATCCAGTCCTATTTCGTAACGAAGGACAATTCAAATTCTCGAATGTAAATACATTAACTAAACTTGAAGGTCTAGGCGCTACTTACCAAGCCGCATGGGCTGACTTTGATAATGATGGTGATCTTGACCTCATGACTGCTGGTCGTTTTTTTGTAAATAATGGGAATAAAAACAACCACTGGCTCAGAATTAAACTTGAACACAATAAAAAAAATATAAACCGTTTCGCTATCGGCGCTCAAGTTCGGTTAGCGCTGAGTAATGGTAAAACAATAAGCCGACAGGTCGAATCAGGAACTGGTCAAGGCAACCAAAATGAACTCACTTTGCACTTTGGCTTAGGCTCTTACGATCAACCCGTAGAGGTAGAAGTTTTTTGGCCAGACGGCACGATTTTGAACCGAGGAGGCATTGCCGTCGATCAGAAGTTTATTCTGAATCCAAATAATTAAACCGCGCGTTCTTTTGAGATGGTCACATAGTCAACCAGAGGATGAGCGCCAAGGTCGGGCCTTTCTCAACCCTCCGCTCCTCTCCAAAGGTGCCTTCAAAGCCAAATCACTTCTAGTGACACAAAGCCGGCCTCTAGAACGCATAAAGGACTACGCGGTGGCCTATTCACTAAAACTTACTCCCCGCCATCTAAAGACCACCCACCCCACCGGGGGAAAACGCGGCGACCGCTCTATATAATACGGCCGGGGGATTTTTTATCCCTAATATGGGTGCGGCTTAGATTGGATTGTTATCCTTTGGCCTAAATGCGACTTCAAAGCCTTTCCCCACAAAAGCAAGCTACTAGCAGTTCTCCCCTCCGAAGTCTCCCCCTTCCCCAACCAAGTCTCAAAATTTTGCCGCACCTGCGTCTCTGCGTGAGCAACCCACGACACCAATCGTTTATCCTTACTCTCGATAATCAACGTTACGGTACCATTTTTCACCCTTGGAATACTGCCAATTCACAGCGGACCTAGCCTCTATTCCCAAAATGGTCGAAGAGATCGGACCTTTTATATAGTTGGGGACAAAGATCCGCTTGCCATCGCTCTCCTTCCGGATATCCACGAACCATTGGCCTTCCTCATCGCTTCGTGAGGAGCTTTTTGGATAAGCGGAAGGAATAAAGGTGGGCGGCTGGCTTGCGACCTTTTTCCACATTTGGTGCTTGTTCCACACTGATTCCAGCAAGACTCCTCTTTTCCGCTCGTTTTTAGCTCTGATCAGACTTGGGATGCTGCCACTGGTCTTATTGACGGCCCCGGAATCTGTAACTCTGGTCCCCGCCTCGGAGCAGGCATTCCCAAGCGAGGTAATCACCCCCAGGCAAACCCAATTCAAGGCCCGCCAGGCCCGCTCGAAGAGAAAGTTCATCATAATCGCACAAAGATGAAAATTGGGCTAATAATAGAGCCCTCCCATCCCCCCAGTAAATATGGTCAGAATCAGGTGCCCTATGGCCACGATAAAACCTCCCCCTACCCCCTTTGCTGTTTGAGCGATATCCTTGTTGTTTTCGTTCCTAATAAGTTCCGGGTGACGGGCCGCCATCGCTTCGGCTTCCAAGGCTTTCCTCTTCTCAGACAAAAGTCCGTGAAGCGGGATAAAAAAGCGGGTATTGGCAGTATCTTTCAGGTGAATCCACTCTCCGCTTCTATAGTCAGTCGGATGATCGGCCGGAACTCCGCGAGGATACCAAGTTGGAGGCTCCGAACTCACTTTGACCCACCCTTTGCTCATCTTTGGCACGACATGGGTCGAGGAATCCACCTCCTTGGAAGTCGAGCAGGAACAGGTCACGGCCACGAGGATCCCGAGGGAGGCGAGTTGGCAAAGCGACCGGCGAAAACGGTTTGGGTTTCTGGATTTCATGATTTAATTTGTTTGGATGAGAATGACACCGCCCAGAATTAGAGCCTGATCTTCTAATCTCTCTCCAAATAATACGATAACCATCACGAAAACGGATCACCAATTTTCAGTGATCTAACAAAAAACCGTTCTCCCCCACTTCGCGGCGGTCCAAAGGCGACTTCAAAGCCAAACCACTTCTAGTGACACAAAGCCGGCCTCAAGCACGCACGAGAAGGTAAGCCGTCCTTTCTTCTCTGCATTATCAAGTCTTTCTCGGATTGTAATACCTCGCGGCGCCAAACTTCGTCATCATCATACACATCTACGAAATGACCTCAGCTCTCTAACAAGGGGCGTTGTCCGCCGGTGCCGCCAATGACTTGTTAACCATTGTTATCCGAGCCGCTTGCAACAAGCACGCGCCACAGGATTAGGCCAAAGAGAATCCCGCATACGCAAAATGTCGACCGACTGGCTCATGAGCGTTGACGACCTATACAAATCTCGAATGGTCTCTCCCTCCCCGCCATCTAAAGCTCCCCACCATACCGGGGGAAGAACTAGCGGAGGTTCTATATGATTGGGTGAAAGATTTTTTGGTTTCTAATATGGGACCTGCATAGTTTGGGTTGTTATCCTCTGGTCCAAATGCGACTTCAACTCTCTCCCGCCAAAAGGAAATTGCTGGCAGTCGCCCGGAACATTAGGTTAACCTAATATAATAATATGAAACTACCTAGATATTGGGCAAAGGGGTCGGCGGGAAAGGTAATGGAGGACTTCGCCTGCTGGGGATGGTCAGATATAAGCGTAGAGGAGGCACAGGAAAGAGGTGAACAACGAGCTGCTTCTGTGGCAAAAATTATCCGTAGCGGCCTGCGGCCGGACCACTATCTATACGGTGATCGTCCGATGCGAGAGAAGATTATCGAGGAATGGAAGAGAGAAGATGCAACGACCTATGCCGCCGTTACTCTGAATGCCTACGGTTGTCAGATCCTTAATACGGCGAGTGTCATGTTTGTTGACGTAGATCTTCCCATGATACCAGCTTGGGATACGCTCAAATACAAACTGGCAGGAATTTTAGGAAATAAAGATCCCTCTCCTAGAGAACGCCAGGAGTCCGAGGCTCTTGCCAAGATCGAGGAAATGATCAGGATGGATCGGCAATGCGGCATTCGGGCCTATCGAACAGCTGCTGGACTCCGATACTTGTTCACCCATGCTCACGCCGACCCAACTGCCGAGAGCACGCTCCGTGCGATGGAAGAACTTGGCGCGGATCCACTCTATATACGGCTGTGCAAGATTCAGGAATGCTTCCGGGCACGGCTTAATCCGAAGCCATGGCGTTGCGGAATAAAACCCCTGCGGATCACTTACCCTTGGGAGGATGAGACGGCGGAGCAAAGTGCGCTCCATTGGATTGCCACCCATGAAAAGAAGGCGCGGGATTATGCGACATGTTCGCTGATAAGCCAATTTGGATCCAAGACCATGGACACGGAAATTGCCCGCGTAGTAGAGTTTCATGACAGCGCGACTAAAGCGGAGTCAGGGCTGACACTTGCGTGAACAGGCACAATGCGGAATGGAGTGATAAGTGATAAGTCATACCTGGTTTGAGAGATCCGACACCTTGCTCGGCCCCATGCTGGCGAGATCGTGGTCCCAGCTCTATTTGAGCACAAGGTTTCGCTGTGGCACACTTTCAGTGGAAATTAGGTTCCAGAGTTTGAGACGGTTCGCCCCCAAGCACCCCCACCGGGGGAAGAACTTGCGGACGCTCTATATAATACGGTGGGAGATTTTTGTGACTGAATTGTGCGTCTCTCTACTATAGGTGCTACTTGGGGAGTATTTTTCACTCACTGACTTATAGGCCTCTTCGCTATGCCGTGCGGCCTAAATAAAGAAACCTACCATGGGGTCCCCCCACCATTAACGTGAAGTGTTTGCCCAGTGATGAATGAAGATTCCTCTAAAGCAAAAAATCTCACCGCATTGGCCACATCGACTGGTGTGCCCCAGCGTCCGGCAGGGATTTGGGAAAGGTAGTTATCTTTCATTTCTTGCGGGTCGTTTTCGTGGCGTTCGACAGGAATCCACCCGGGAGCGACCATATTGACCGTGATGCCGAATCCCGCGAGTTCTTTAGCCATGCTTCGTGACCATCCAATCTGCCCTCCTTTGGCAGCGACATAAGCTGAGAAGTTGGGGACCGAATGAGCATAAACTTCAGAGGTAATATTAATAAAGCGGCCCCATCCTTTTTCCTTCATGCTTGGGAGTGCAGCCTGGGCCAGGAGAAGTGGACTAATGACGAAGAAGTCCATCATCGAGCGGTAGAACTCTTCGTCGTATTCTTCGATCGGTTTCTGTGGTTGGTCTGGCGTGGCATTGGGAACAATGATGTCAACCGCACCGAGCTCGTTTCCAGCTTGTTCGAAAAGCCGTTTGACCTCTGACTCCTTAGAAACATCCGCTTTAATCGCAACAGCCCTGCCTCCTTTGGCTATGATTTGCTTAGCGACCGCTTCTCCTCGGGAGATATTATTGAAGGCATTGATAACAACGCTGGCACCAGCATCGGCGAGTCCTTTTGCGACTTCGGATCCAAGGCCCTTGCTGCTTCCGGTAACGAGGGCAACATGGCCTTTAAGTGAATGACTGCTCATGAAATTTTATTTGATTAATCTTTTTTCGAATAGCGCCCCATCTTGGGAACACCTCCAAATCTTAGGTCATAGCTGACTTGTTCCAATGAAAGAGTTAGGGACGGGCGCAAATTAACAACTCCCTTTTCATCCACTCTGCTGCTCTCCAAATGCGACTTCAAAGCCCTACCGCGAAAATTAAATCCATAGCAGTCGAGTTCCTGAAGCACAAGCGCCCGTGACCGGACATCACTTCAAGGGATTTTCATACCACACCACGTTCTTGCTTCCGTGTCCCGCGATGAGAACATCGAGGTCTCCGTCCTTATCCATATCAATGGTTCGGGTGTCATAACTCCCCTGATTTTTCCCGATGAAATGTGAGGTGAAATTTCCTATTCCATCATTCTCATACCACTTCACCACACCATCTGTTTCCTTCCCGCAAGTCACAGCATCGGGATGTCCGTCTCGATTAAAGTCCGCAACATCAAGACTGTGTGGATAGGCAATTTCAGGATCGATTTCAATCTGTTCAAACTTGGGACCTTTAAACCAAAGAACGCCCTTTCCGTGTCCACGACTGGCGAAGTAGTCCATTTTTCCATCGCCGTTGAAGTCGGCCGGGATGATGTTGGAGGCGCCCTCTTCATCGGTTGCCAGGAGGTGCTTCTTCCACGGCTTGGTCGCGTCTTCTCCCTGTTCCCACCAGGCAAACCATTGTCCTCGCACAAACCCTTGGGTCCCTTTCGCTCCGGAAGCGATATCAGGTCGCCCATCTCCATTGACATCACCAAATCCCATGTAATGCGAACCCCCAGGCGCATCTTTGTCAGCAAAGACATGCCGAATCCAACTCGTGGCCTCATGCGGCTTTTTGGGAACTTCGAGCCAGACAATCGAATTATAAAACCTCGTCGAATTCGGATCCCGGAAAGAATTGGCAATCAAGTCCAGCTTCCCATCTCGATTCACATCCCCGGTAACAACGCAATGCGTTCCGAGAATTTCATCATCAACCGTGCGATACTTCCAGGGCGTCCCTGAAAACGGATTGTCCGGACATTCAAGCCAGAAAACAGTTTGGTTGGAACCAATGAAGTCCATGTCTCCATCGCCATCGACATCCATAAGACAGCTATGAATACAAGCCAGACGTGGTTTATTGCGAGCTAGCCCTTTCACAAACTGATGCACCGGAAACCTCTTCCAATCCGGCCCCTTCAAAAGAATGACCTCACCTCCAACCGAGGTGATAACGTCGACCTGTCCATCCTCATCAAAGTCACTCGCGGAGACTCCATTGATCGAACCTTTTCCCGCTGGAACAACGGTGTGCTTCTTCCACTCTGCTGCAGATAAATAGGAAACAAATCCCATCAAAATACCGGTAAAGATCGAACTCGTCGAAATCAGATTCATACACGAGATTGAGCAATTTCTCTTTTCGGTAAAACTCAATTTTTCACCAAGCAATCACCAATTCGAGAAAACACCCTGCCATCACTTCATGAGTCTTCAAAGCTTTACAACCCGGCTTACGGGCAGGACTACCGTCCTTTAGATTGAATCGTCCGTTGTGTTTGGGATATTCAATCATCTTTAGTAAATCTGAACGCGATTTTTCATCTTTGGCTTCATTAGTATCTGGCTCTTCCATCCCTAAACACTTTCTGTTTTCTTTATTGAAGTCAATGCCACGAGCACCCGTTCCAACCTACCGAGTCGAATACGAGCCATCCCGTGGCTCATGGCTGCTGATTGGCTTGGTGGGTGCAAAAGGTTGCCTGAGATATACAACCGCCCGGGATGCTGCTGATTACGCTCGTTGGGATGCCCAGGATAGGGGTGGCACCATTGATGTGTTCGATAAGCAGGGTCAGCTTTACCGGAAAATTTGCATCAAAGCTGATGCCTTAGCTGATTCGGCATTTGTTCTGCCATCAGCCTAAATGAGATTGGTTGCCACTTTGTTGCCGTTTAAACCTGCCTTTTAGTGCATTTCCGTGCAGTTTTAGCCAAAATGGCAATTTTAGGGCCCAAGGGCAAAAGCTCTAAAAACCACTGTTTTAAAGTAAGTTACAGCAAGTACCGGCGATGGGAATCGAACCCATACTTCCGAGGAAACGCGATTTTGAATCGCGCGCGTCTACCAATTCCGCCAGCATTTAGGAGGCTTGTCGCCCATTTGTCGCCCACTAATAGCGGCTTGATTAACCTGTGTAGAGCCCACCAAAATGGGTGAAAGAGCTCTTCATGTTGCCGTTAGGGAAATCGATCCTCAAAACAAACAAAGAACATTAAGAGGTTACCGATGGTTAGTTGAATCGAGAATCAACGGGAAACGGATACGCAAGTATTTCAAGAGAGGAGAGAAGTCAGAGGCCGTTCGTTATCGAGAAGAACTCTTCAGACAAGCCAATGAGGTGCGCAAACAAGATCGGCAGCTTATAGCCGGCAATTTACTCCATGAAGCGGTAACAGCTCACCGGGCCCTATCCCCTCTCGGTAAAACTATCACTGATGCTGTTACGTTTTACAGCGAGCACCTCATAGCTAGTAACAAACAATCAAAGGCTCCTCTCACAGACGCGATCGGAAGGTTC
>Ga0257126_1001035_pt1 | contig 20770 bp, 35 predicted proteins | sample SI060_120mmetaG_FD_190151 | JGI IMG/M metagenome (GOLD analysis project Ga0257126, IMG submission 190151) | Marine microbial communities from Saanich Inlet, British Columbia, Canada - SI060_120m | ecosystem: Environmental > Aquatic > Marine > Inlet | place: Canada: British Columbia | collected... | reverse complement strand
CTGGTGCACAAACGACTGCTAATAGTGCTGCATCTGCTGCCTCTGCTGCACAAACGACTGCTAATAGTGCTGCATCTGCTGCCTCTGCTGCACAAACGACTGCTGATGGAAATGTTTCTGATGTTACGGTCGATTATACGGACAGAAGTGACACCGAATGTACTACTCCAATTACAGTAACAACACCACCTGCAAGTCCAGGAACAAGACAAATTAATATTCCTGATAATAGTAATGCTTTTGGTGCTAAGTATGTTCAATCAACAACACCAACCACAGATGTTTGCGATGGTGATATTTGGTATGATACTTCTACTAGTTCTGGTAGTGGTAGTAGTGGAGGTTTTGTCACTGGTATGATTATGATGTTCTCTGGAACTACAGCTCCTACTGGATGGGCATTATGTAATGGATCTAATGGAACTCCAGATTTGAGAGATAGGTTCATCGTTGGAACGGGTATTAGTTATAATCTTAATGCTACTGGTGGTCGTGCAGATAGTGTCATGCATAACCATGTTCATGGTTTCACCACACAGCCTGGTGGAGCCCATAATCATTTTGATAATGGTCCTGCTCCAGCGGTTACTCAAGCTGGTTTTGATGTGCGCGAGAGCGGCGATGTGTCAAGAGTTGATATAAATGATGGACCACCTTTTCAAGGGATTACTTGGAATATTAGTGAGGGAGATCATCAACATAGTGGAATAACTGCTGGAGCAGAAACAGACCCCATTTATGTTGGAGGCGTCGGTGCGACCCTTGTAAATGATTCAAGATCAACAAATCTACCACCATATTATGCTCTTGCCTTCATCATGAAGACTTAAATAAATATAGAAAAATATTATAATTATGCCAATAAAAGTAAGAGAAGGTGGAGAATGGGTACAAGTTTCTGATGGTGCTGATGGCACTGATGGCACTGGAAAACTTCTTCAACTTAAGTCTAGCAAAAGTACAATTGAGGTCCAACGTACCACTACAAAAGATTATTACAGCATATTTAATAAAGTAAGATTAACTACAGTTGGAACAAATAGTCAGTTTTTTCTAATCGGATATGCACATGTATACAATAATAGTAGTGCTTTGTCTAGACATAATATTGGATTTGCTGCAGGAGCTCCTTCGACGGATTACTCTGCATTGGGGACTAGGATTGCTGGAGTGGATGGAACTCAGGGTGACGAATGGGGATGCAATGCCGCTTTAGGAGAGACAGGAGCAACTTTAAATAGAAGTGCTCTTTGGAGTCCGGGAATATCTGCAGGTACTACATTGGACTTTAACCTTTTAGGTGCTAGATGGGATCCAGGTGGCACTTCATACTGGAATTACTCCGACCTCACACTGGGCAGTTACAATCACAACAACATAATCACAGTAATGGAAATTGCAGCATGAATAATACTTACTATCCTACAATTGCTTGTGCATTAGCCTCATTGAGACCTGGTGCTGAATTTGCCGTTATAGGGAATACATATTCTGGTATTGATTGGTTGAGTGAAGATCAATCAGTACCAACAGAAGATGAAGTTAATGCTGAAATTCTAGTATTAGCACAACAATGGGAAAATAAACAATATCAAAGAGATCGTAAACCTGCATATCCATCAATCGAAGACCAATTAGATCTTCTATATCATCAAGGATATGACGGATGGAAAGCAGAAATTTTAGAAGTAAAAAATCAATATCCAAAACCTACTGTTGGAGTCGCAACAACCTAACCACTTCTCCAACCGGCACAGTTGACACCGGCACTCAAATGCCTTATAATAACAAGGTAAGCAACCAAAGCAAGATGCAAGACGAGTTTCTCACACGATGTGTTGTAGACCCTACCAAACGCATATTTTACATCTATTCTAGTGAAGGAGACACCAAAGAAATTGTTTGTGATACTGTGGACCAGTTCATGAATGTTCTTGAGGTCATCCGCAATACTTGTCCCGAAGATGCTTTGGTTTATGCAGAACCACTGGAGGTGTAAATGGAAGTTTTTACCCTGAAAGAATGGGAAGACAATTTTGATGATCTTATGGAAAGAGTCGAAAACGGTGAAACCATAGGTATTGTAAGAGAAGATGGTAAGGCAGCAGTAATGATGCCTGCCGATGATGAACTGATACGAATACACACTGAGAACAATAACGAAGCTCAGTAGTTCATCATCTGCTCGTGAGACTTGGTAGTCAGGGGAGTTTTATAAACCTTTTCCTTGCCCGTTTAGCAATCTGTCGAATGCAATCGTCTCATAAACGATCGAAGGTGGGTTAGATTCCCACAACGGGCATTAGGAACTTGAGACGTTCCAATCAAGGTGCTCATCGGTTCGGATATACCGAAACCCTGTTGGTGAGGATAAACCCCCTTGAATATTCACAACGGAAATTGTGTCTTACTCCATTACAAACTGTCAGTATACTGGGTGTGATGCCCACATAGCATACGGATAAGTGTAATGTCTTGCCCGTGTAGTCCAATTGGCAGTAGACACGAAACTTAAAATTTCGACAGTATCGGTTCGAGTCCGATCACGGGTATTGGAAGGGGAAGGAGTTAGCCCCACTAGATGTAAAGTCACTCTGCGAGAAATGATGATTATATGATAGGGTTTCCTTTTGGTGAGTGAATAACATGAGGTTCCTGGTGGTGCGGGAACCTTTTTTTATGAAAATAAATAAAAGAAAGAATAATATTATGTCTTATGAAGTAACCACAAAGAAGTGTTGGTATAATGACTATAAGGTAATAGTCAAAATGTTCTTCTTGAATGATGTCCCATTTACATTTGATGATTTACCTGTAGGGTATTTGTATGACCGGGAAATAGTAAGAGAAGCATACAGTAATAAAGATTATTCGGTAGAAGATATTTACAAAGGTTCCAATTATTTGATATTAGAAAATTGTCATCCTTGCTTTGATGATATTGAGATATTAAACCCTGAAAACTTACCAGAAGAGATACAAAGTTTCTATAATGGAGAAGAGGATTTACTGAGATAAATAAATTATAGAAATAGCATAGACGCAGTAATACAATGCCTCTGAATAAATTAGATTCTATTATTAAGAACACTGAGGGTCGTATATTATATGTAAGTCCATCAGATTTAGATTCGACTGATAGTATTAGTAACCAAGGAAACTCACTTGCTCGACCGTTTAAAACAATTCAGAGAGCATTAATTGAGTCTGCAAGATTTTCGTATGTAAAGGGAAATAATAACGACGAGACAGAGAAGACTACAATTCTCTTGATGCCTGGTAATCATGTAGTTGATAATCGTCCAGGTTATTCCATTGATAATAGTAATCCAGCAAATATTACATCTGCCGATGGTTCACCATTAAGACCTTTACCATTAACATTAGATTCTGTTTTCGACTTAACTCAAAAAGATAACGATCTTTATAAGTTTAATAGTGTAAATGGTGGTGTAATTGTCCCTCGCGGAACTTCAATTGTTGGTCTTGACTTAAGAAAGACCAAAATACGCCCTCTTTATGTTCCGAATCCAACTGATGATGCAGTTCCATATTCGGCAATCTTTAGAATTACTGGGGCATGTTATCTCTGGCAATTCTCTATTTTTGATGGAGATGAATTTGGAACAGTTTATACACAAAACAATAATTTTGAACTCAAATCAAGTCCAACATTTTCACACCATAAACTTACGGTATTTGAATATGCTGATGGTGTAAATGAAGTTGGTACTCAAGGTGTAACAGACCTTGCAATGTATTATGCAAAACTATCACAAGCATATGCTAGTGGGTCAGGTAGAGAAGTTGACTCTACTGATGTATTTCCCGGAAATAAAGAAGGATTTACTTCAGTAAGACCAGAGTTTGAGATTGTAGGTGCATTTGCATCAGATCCTATTACAATCACATCAATTATATCAGGTGATGGACTAACACCAACGAGAAGAATTACTGTCACAACACAAGGTCCTCATGGATTAGATGTAGGAACACCAATTCGTATTAAGGATGTATCAGATTCTCAGTATAATATTTCAACCAGAGTCACAGAAGTTAGTACTACTAGTGATAATATCTTTTTCTATACTATATCATCTGATCCGGCACTTATTAGTCCTGCACCAACACCAAATCAAGGAACAGTTACAATTGAAACTGATACAGTTTCTGGAGCTTCTCCTTATATCTTTAATATCTCAATGCGTTCTGTATGGGGTATGAATGGAATGCATACAGACGGATCTAAGGCAACTGGATTCCGTAGTATGGTCGTGGCTCAATTTACTGGAGTTAGTCTTCAAAAAGATGATAGAGCATTTGTAAAATATATCCCATCATCTAGACAATATGAAAATACATTTTACTCTGCAGGAACAACACAAACTGGTTCAGATCTTTCTTCAAAATCTTCATCGTCCGGAACTGTATATCATTTAGATTCTGAAGCAATTTATAGAAAAGGATGGGAACAATCTCACATTAAGATTACGAATGATGCAATTGTTCAGATTGTTTCTGTGTTTGCGATTGGATATAACAAACATTTTGAAGCACAGAGTGGTGGAGATGCCTCTGTAACCAACTCAAACTCTAACTTTGGTCAATTATCACTAATCTCCGAAGGATTTAAGAAGGAAGCATTTGAGAAAGATAATAAGGCATTCATCACTCATATTATTCCACCAAGAGCATTACATTCAATTGAAGAAGATATTGATTGGTTGACTCTTGATAACTCAAAAACATCAGATAATACAAAACTATATCTCTTTGGATTTGATAATGAAGATGTAAAGCCACCAATTCTTACACAAGGATATCGTGTTGGTGCAAAAGTAAATGATAAACTTTTCCTTACTGTTAGTGGAACAGAATATTCGGCAGATATTTTAATGTCGGATGATTCTTCATCATTTAAAGAATATCCGGTAACTTCTGGACCTTCGTCAAATATATTCACGATAGGGACTCATAGTTTAGCAACAGGTGAAAAGGTTATCATTATCAGTGATGATGGAGATCTACCAGAAAATTTAAGAACTAACACAGTTTATTATGCAATTGCACCAAATAATACGACTGTTAAACTTGCCGCATCAAAAGCAGAAGCAGATGCCGATCAACCAATTACAGTATATGGTGGAACAAATCTAAAAATTATTACGAGAGTTTCTGATAAACAATCTGGTGATGCCGGACATCCAGTTCAGTGGGATGGAAGTCAATGGTATATTAAAGTATCTAATAATACTATTACTGGACAACTTTCTGGAACTGGTGCATCAGAACCAACTATCATTAAGAGAACTTCAGACAATAGAAGTTTAGATGAGAAGATTTATAAAGTTAGAGTTGTAGTTCCAAGTCAACTTACAAATGCAAAGACTCCAGAAGCAGGATTTGTTATTCAAGAATCTAGCACAACTGGATATGTAGGAACTGCTGATACAAGTAGAGAAACTATTAACAATACAAATTACAATTGGAATCGTAATCCAAGTTTTATTAATACTTGTTCTAGAGTTTCAAACACTGTAACTGTTGTCTCAGAATTACCCCACAATTTAAAAGTTGGGGATTCAGTCACTATTAAGAATGTAACTGATTCTACAAACACGACTGGATTAATTGATAAGGGATATAATGGAACATATAATGTCGCCAGTGTTTCTACAAATGATTTAGAATTCACATATACAACAACATTAACTCCAGGAACATTTACAAATAATGTAAATGAAAGAACAACATCACTTCCAAGATTTGAGAGAACTGACCTACAGTCAAATCTTTATGTTTATAGGAACGAGATAATCTCTGAATATAGTGATGGAGATTCAAATGGTGTTTATCACATTTATACACTGAATTCTAATAATGCAATTCAGAATGAATTTACAAATCTTGAGTATAGTCAGAATGTAACTGATTTATATCCACAACTTGATAGAGATAATCCTAACGACGACCCAAATTCTGCAAAAACTTATGCCTTAAGGTCTCCAATCGGAGAAGTTCAGACAGATGACCTTAAGAAGAGTATTACAAGAGAAAGTGCCGACTTATTACTAACATCACTCGGTATTGGTCTTAATATAAAATCAGTTGATAATACAACACCAACATTACCAATTATCGAATTTGATAGAAATCATAACTTTAATAGTATTGTAACTGGAAGTCTTGGTGCAACTGCAAACTTTACTCCAGGAACTTATTATAATGTAAAAATTTCCACAATACCAGATCCAATTAATAGTGGAAGTGCTTTTGATAGTGCTTGGCAGGGTGCAACTGCAAAAGTTGTTGTTGCACCTGGACAAAGTATAGATTCCGTAGAAATTATGAACGGTGGTTCTAATTATTCTGCAGCAACAGCAACATATTATTTGGATACTCGTGTAATTGGAGCAGGAACTCCTAATACATTTACAGTCACTTCTGCTGGTATTTCATCTCATATTGGAGATGTAGTTCAGTTTACTGGTATTGGAACAGGAACTGATACTTATCATCGTATTGCTAGTGTCACTGGTAGAGATAGTATTTCGATTGCAAGAACAACTGGGGATCCGGTAATTACATCAGATAATTATGCATTTGTGACTGCACCTTCTGTTCAAATATCTTCAAGTAGTTTTTCTAATGCAATTCAAACAATCAATACTAATGCTGCTCATGGACTAGCACCTGGTAATAAGTTTAGAATTATTAACAGTTCTAATGCAAATAAAGGTGATTTTATAGTTGCAGGAGTTGTAGATTACGATACATTTACTTTCGATACAGAATCTGAGGTATCTACTCTTACTAATGGATATATCTTAAAGCACGGACTATCATCAAATGCAGGTGTTTCTGATAAGACGAATGAAAATCTTGATCAAAGAGCAATTACTATTTTTGATGGAGAAACATTAACTCTTTCTGAATCTGGTGGTATTAATGCCAATTCAACAACAACATCATTCTCTGTAAGTAGTCCTGGTATTGCCGGAACTATGACAAGGTTCCCATTAGGTTCTTACATTCAGATTGATAATGAAATTATGAGAATTGCAAGTGATTCTCTGAGTGGAACTCCTGCAGATCAAATTACCGTGATTCGTGGAGCACTGGCTACTTCACCTGCAATACATGTCGAGAACTCAACAATTAGAAAAGTTAAAGTTCCTTCAATTGAGTTCCATAGACCATCAATTATTCGTGCTTCTGGTCATACATTTGAGTATCTTGGATATGGTCCTGGAAACTATTCTACGGGTCTTCCGCAAGTTCAGGACAGAACACTCACAGAAAGGGAAGAGTTCTTGTCACAGGCACAGGAAAGGGGTGCTGGTCTCGTTGTTTATACTGGTATGAATAACAAAGGTGATTTCTATATTGGAAACCAGAAGAAATCATCTGCAACTGGTGAAGAAACTAATTTTGATATTCCAGTGCCAACTGTGACTGGTGAAGACCCATCGAGATTAAGTGCAGTATTTGATGAAGTTACAATTAAAGAAAGATTAGTTGTAGAAGGCGGAGATTCTGGACAGGTTCTTTCTCAGTTTGGCGGACCCGTTACTTTTGATGAAAAAATTAAAGCAAATGCTCAAGTAAAAATTGCTAATGAAACTGATTCTACAGGAACCACTTCTGGAGCACTTGTAGTTACTGGTGGTGTTGGTATTGGTAAAACAATTACTGCAGCAAATGCCACAGTCGGTAATGTTACTCTTAATGGCACTACTAATGAACTAACTTCAACAAGTGGTAATTTGAATATTAATGCCTTTGCAGGAAGTTCAGTTGCTATTCAAACAAATACAAATGTTACTGGAATTCTAGATGTCAATGGAAGAGCAGATATTGACGGCATAAGGATTGATGGTAATACTATTGGTGTAGTTGATACTAATGGAAGTATCACTATCGATCCTGATGGTACTGGCACGGTTTCTATCCCTGCTAATACTACAGTTACAGGCACTTTAGGTGTTACTGGTAATACTACAGTTACAGGCACTTTAGGTGTTACTGGTAATACTACACTCGGAAGTGAAAGAACTGATAGTCAAACTTTGAATGGTTCTGTTCTTATTAACTCAAGAACCAGTGGTAGTGTATTGTTGGGATCTGATAAGGGTAACATAGAATTGCAAAGGGATACTGGAGCATATATTGACTTTAAGAGAGGAACTGAAGATTTTGATGTTAGATTAGAGAATTTTGACAATAATATTTTATCACTTACTGGTGGAAATTTCGAAGTAAGTCAAGATTCGTATATAAATGTTGGAAATGCATATGTATCTTCTGGCACTTTTACGAGTTCTTTAGCACATCTTGCAACTAATGCTTGGTATAGTGGAGTTACTGAATCTTGGAATTTTACCGGAGGAGTTGGTTGCTTATATCAGCAAGAGGGACAGAACCATGTTTGGTGGACACATGATGGATCTACTTTTACAAAAAGGATGGATCTTGGACCTACTGGCAACCTTTCGGTCACGGGTGACATTATTGCATTTGCTTCTGATGAGAGATTAAAAACCAATATTTCTCCAATAACAGATGCACTCTTTAAGGTCAATTCATTAAATGGATTTACATATAAGTTTAATGAGATTGGTGAAAAACTTGGATTTAATCCGGATATTACTTATGCTGGTGTATCCGCACAGGAAGTTCAGAAAGTTCTTCCTGAAGTAGTTCATCCAGCACCAGTTGATGATAAATACATAACAGTTCAATATGATAAGGTTGTCCCACTTCTAATTGAGGCAATCAAGGAACTCTCTGATAAGGTTGAAAAGCTTGAACAGAGATTGGAAGATAAATAACTCTAAAAGTTGCAATAATGGCAAATATTAGGAAGTCATTTAATTTTAGGTCTGGTCTTCAAGTTGATAATGACAATTTTGTAATTAATGCAAATGGTCTTGTGGGAATTGGAACTTCCGTCCCACAAAATTATTTGTTAAATGTTTATGGGGATACGAGAACTACTGGATTAACCACAACACGAGATTTATATGTAACTCAAAATGCTGAAGTAATTGGTGTAACGACGGTTGGAGTATTAACCGCAAGTAGTATAGATGTTGCGAATGGAATAAATGTTGGTGGTGCTCTTACGGCAGCAACACTTAAACTGGCAAATGGAGATACGGTTGATAATTTAATTGGTTTTGCAAGAACTACATTTATTACTGATAATGGCGGAGTAGGTCTTCATACAACCTCAAAGATTGGTATTAATACCACAACAAGTCCTGGTGCTTCAGACCCTGAACTTTCTGTATTTGGTAATGTTGATGTTACTGGAATTATAACAGCAACTACTTTTTCTGGTAATGTAACTGGTAATGTTAATTCTTCTGGTGTTTCTACTTTTACTGAACTTAAAGTTGGAACAGCAATTACAATGTCTGCCGGTATTATAACGGCAACAGCATTTGATGGTGCTTTGACTGGCGATGTAACTGGTAATGTAACTGGTAATGTTAATGCTTCTTCTGGTGTTTCTACTTTTACCGAACTTAAAGTTGGAACAGCAATTACAATGTCTGCCGGTATTATAACGGCAACTACTTTTGATGGTAATGTAACCGGTGATTTAACTGGTAATGTTAATGCTTCTTCTGGTGTTTCTACTTTTAATGAACTTAAAGTCGGAACAGCAATTTCAATGTTTGCCGGTATTATAACGGCAACTACTTTTGAAGGCAATGTAACCGGAACTGCTACAACCGCAACAAATCTTTCCAATGGCGCAAATATAACGACTGGAACAATTAATAATGATAGACTTCCTACCACTCCACAATTTACAAGTGTAGGAATAGGAACTGATTCTCCAACTGATGCATTACATATTCAACAATCTGGAGCAGCAGAAATATATGTAGGAAGTGATAGTGCCGCATCTTCATTAAGAGTTGGTAGAAATCTTGATGATGATACTTCTGGTATGGTTAAATATGGAAATACATCAGGAATATATCCATATAGCACCGAAAATTCATTAGATTTTATGAATTTCGGTCAGGGTAATGTTAATTTTTATCTTGAGTCAGGAACTTTAAGTTCGGATATTGTATCCTTCCACTGGCATAGAGGTGGTTCCACCAGATTAATGTCTTTGACTAATGAAGGAAATTTAGGTGTAGGTATTACCAATCCTACACATAAATTAAATGTTCAAGGTATATCAACATTCACTGGAAATGCACATTTTGAGCAAGATGTAACTATTGGTGGATCACTTAATTTTTCTACTGGAGCTAATATAACAGCAACTTTAATTGGAGATGTTCAAAATTCTTTTTCGAATGTAATTCTTGATGTTTCTGAACCAAGAGTAAATGCTAATGTTACCGGCAATTTAACTGGTGATGTGAATGGTAGTTTAGCAGGAATTTCTACATTTAATTATATAAACTCTAATCGTGTTGGTATTGGAACGACAACACCAAGATGTGCTTTAGATATTAAAGATTCTAATTCATCCGGTAGTGGATTTGTGCTTTTACCTTCTCAAACTACTGGTAATAGAGATTCCATATCTCCACTTATTGAAGGAGCACTAATATATAATAATACTCTTAAACGGTTAGAACTTTATAATGGAACTTCTTGGGTTGGTTTAACTACAGAGGCATAACAAAATGACACTACAAGCAAGTGGACCAATTTCATATTCTCAAATTATTGATGAATTTGGTGGAAATCGTGGAAGTCTTGGAAATTATCGCGTAAACCAATCTGTTGGAGGAGTTAATTGGCCTTTAGATGAAGGAGTTCCTACATCTGGTCAAATATCTTTCGGCAATTTTTATTCAAAATCAAAAAATATTATAGTCGATTGCTATTCTGCCGGTGGAATTAGAGTAGATGCAGGAGTTAGAGGAAGAACAGTAATAGGAGGTGGAAATGCAACATTTACCGGTGCAAGAGTTGTTATCTACGTTAATAGTATATTTACTACTACAACAGGAGGACCTACAAATAAGTGCGCATTAAGAACAGGAGGATTTAATACTGCTTCCAAAATGGATGTTATTTTGGGCAATTTTGCACAAATTTATGGAGGTGGTGGAGCAGGTGGAAATGGGGGAAATGCAGGTGGAAGAAATGCAAATGCTGGTAATGCAGGACAGACCGGAACCAGTGCATTAGGACTTCAGAGATTTGTAGAATCAGTAGTATTAAGTCCAGGATCCCTCATTAGAGCAGGTGCTGGTGGTGGAGGAGGTGGTGGAGGAGCAGCAGGAGAAATACAACCTGGTAGGAGTCAGGAATATGGTGCCGGAGGTGGTGGAGCCGGTGGATCCGGAATACCAGCAGGACCTGGTGGTAGTCAAGGTAATGATTCTGAGGGGGAAGAGAGAGAAGCTACTAATGGTGGTGGTGGGAGTAATCCTAATGGTGGTGCTGGTGGATTAGGAGCTACTGGAGGCAACAATGAAAACAACGCCGATGGTGGTGGTGGAGGAGGTGGAGGATCCTGGGGAGGTTCTGGTGGCAGTGGTGGAGAGGCTGGACAAGGTAATCCATTTAATAATGGAGAAGCACATGATGGTAATCCTGGGGGATATCCTGGATTGAGTGAAACTGGAGAGGACAATCGAACTCCTATTGCTAATGGACAGGGTGGTGGAGGAGGAAAAGGTGGAGCACAAGGATCAGGTCAAGATGAAGCACAAGGAGGTGCCGGAGGTGCCTCTGGATATTCGATTACTTCAAATACTTCAATTCCAGGAGTATCAGGAGGAACTGTTCAAGGTCCTACAGGAGCAGGAGCAGGAGTATCATAGATAGATAAATTAGATTATTATAATGGAAAAATTAGAAGCCGTAGTGGATGAATTTCCTTTTCCACATATGATTATTGAGAATTTTTATAATGAAAGTGAATTGGACCTTATATGGGAAGAATTGAACTTTTATACCAAACCAGGAAAATTTTTAGAAGCAAAATATTATGGTGGAATAGTTGATTATACAAACTCTAAAGCACTTTTATTAGATTCTTTGTATGGAGAAAAATATAGATCTGTTTCAAATATTTTAAATGTAAATCGTAAGTTATTTAATTGTGGTGTTTTAGATCATTTTGCTAATATACATCAATGTTGTATATTAGCAACTAAATCCGATTATGATACAACTAAAGTCAGATACTATCATGATGGAGAGTATTATGATCCTCATACTGATAGTTCAATGCAATTTTTAGGATTTTCATATTTTTATAAAGAACCAAAAAAATTTACAGGAGGAAATTTAATATTCCCACAATATGATTACGAGATTACTTGTAATAATAATTCTATGATTATCTTTCCTGGATGGGTAGAACATGGAGTTACTAAAGTTGAAATTGACGAATCTGATTACTTTGATGGATTTGGTCGTTATGCGATTACTTCATTTTTTGGTTGTAAAGGTAAGACGGAAAAATGATAAATCAAAATTTTATATCAATCTATGATGACATTTTATCAAAAGAATATTGTGATATTATTATCAATGAATTTGAAAATAAATCAGAAAGACATCATAAAGGTGTAGTTGGAGACAGTGAAGTTAAACCAAAAACTAAAAAATCTACAGATATTAGTTACAGTGTAAATGAAAAAAATGATAGTGTTTCTATTATTTTAAGTGTCTTAGAACTTGGTATAAATGAATATAGAAATAATTATCCTGATGTAGATAATATAGGTTCTTGGACTATTGACTCACTTTTTAATATACAAAAATATGAACCAAATGAAGGATATTTTCTTCCTCATTGTGAATCTGCATCATTCAGAGGATCTAAAAGAGTTCTAGCCTGGATGTTCTACTTAAATACGGTAAATGATAATGGAGGGACTAGATTTCCAACATATGACCTTACTATAAGTGCCAGAATGGGTAGATTAGTTATTTGGCCTGCATATTGGACTCATCAACATCATGGTATTATAAGTGAGACTGAAACAAAGTATATTGCTACAGGATGGCATATATTTACAGAGACTTGACAAGACTCTAAAAACCCTATAGACTACCTTTGTTAGGGTTGAAGAGGAAGCTATAAGACACTTTAAGAACCGTCCACCAGGTCGCACTGGGGACGGTTTTCTGCTATAATAAGAAGGTAATCGAGGGACACCTTTGACCATCACTCTCAGACCCCATCAACGCAAAGCACTGAATGAGATGCTGGCATATGACAAAGGTCAGTTGATCATCCCTACTGGTGGTGGTAAGACTATGTGTATGATATATGATATTGTTGAGAATCAAAAGTATATTGATAATGGTTCTACTATTGTTGTTGTAGCACCACGTATTCTACTTGCAGAACAACTTTGTAGTGAGTTTCTTGAGGTAATCGATACAACTCATACACATGTGATGCATGTTCATAGTGGTGAGACTTCACACTTCTCCACAACAAAAGCAGAAAAGATCAATCTTTTTGTAAATACAGCAAGAACTGCTGGTGAGAATGTAGTAATCTTTACCACATATCACTCTCTACATCGTCTTGTAGAAGCAGATATCGAAGTCAATACGATTTACTTTGATGAAGCACATAACTCAGTCCAACGTAACTTTTTCCCTGCTACGGAGCACTTTTCTGCTGATGCTGATCGGTGTTACTTCTTCACTGCTACACCTAAGCATTCTCTCTCTATTTACAAGGCAGGGATGAATGATTATGAGGTCTATGGTAAAGTCATCTGTAATGTTCCTGCTCCTACATTAGTAGAGCAAGGATACATTCTGCCACCTAAGGTTGTTGTAAAGCAACTGGATATGGTTCAGGATAAGCAGATGATTGCCGACCGTGATTGTGAGAATTTGATTGAGACAATTGATGAGAACTCACTGGACAAAATCCTGATTGCCGCACGTTCTACCAAACAGATTATCAAACTTCTGAGTCAATCTGACTTTCGTAAAGAGTTGTCTGAACGTGGTTATTCCTGTCTGTATATTACATCCAAGACTGGTGCCGTGATTGATGGTCAGAAAGTCAATCGTGAGGTATTCTTTGATACTCTGAATGCATGGGGCAAAGATCCTAGCAAAAAGTTTGTTGTTCTTCATCACTCTATTTTGTCTGAAGGTATCAACGTCAGTGGACTTGAGGCAGTGCTGTTCATGCGTAACATGGATTATATTGGATTGAGTCAAAGCATTGGACGGGTTATTAGACTCGGTGGTGCAGAAAAAACTTTCGGATTGGTGGCAATTCCAGTATATGACAAAGTTGGGATTTCTACTGCTAAAAGTGTTCAGGCAGTTGTTGATACAGTATTCAATCAAGGTCTTCCCGCCATTTCTGTCGTTAGAAGGTAGTAAAATACTATATAATATAGAGATAACACAACGGAGTGTAATGCGTTATGGATAGGAATGCAAAAGACCGGGAAAGATACTCTACTGACGAAACTTACAGGGAAAAAAAGAAAGAAAGGAATAAGGCACAATTTCAGAAGCACAAGGAGAAGAGACGACAATACACCCGTGAGCGCAGACAGAATCGCAGGAAAATCCTTATTGAACATTTGGGGGGCAAATGTAAAGGTTGTGGCACTACAGAGAACTTACAATTTGACCACCTTGATAGAACTCAAAAAAGTTTTACAATAGCAAAGTGTTTGGACTATAGTATGGAAAAACTTATAGCAGAGGTTGATAAATGTCAACTCTTATGCTACAACTGCCACGAAGTTAAGTCTCTTATTAATCACGATAAAGACAAACTTGCTGAAGGTTATAGAGTAACAAGTGTTGATAGGATTGGAGATGAGATTGTAGTAAGACTCAGACCCGTCTAGAAGGCACCTAAAATGCTTTTGGGGGGTATGTATGCTATAATGTCTATCAGCACTGCCAAGTCCGTTCAGGCAGTTGTAGACACCGTGTTTAAGCAGGGTCAACCTGCCATTTCCGTTATCCGTCGTTGAGGTTATTATGAAAGGTTGGACTCGTTGTTGGGATGGAAAAGAAATTCTTCAAGGTTCTTGGGAATTATGTCAAACAAAACAGTGGAAAGATTTTAGAAGATATATGTGGAATGAAATTATTATTCCGATGGAAATTTATGGTGAAAGAGAAGTAAAGTGTGCCTATTGTGGGTGGAAAGGTCCAAAAACCAAAGAAACCTATTTCTGTTTAGACCATGTTATTCCTTATGTGGAAAGACCTGATTTGGCATTTGATGCTGGTAATATTTTAATTGCGTGTAATCACTGCAATAAGAAAAAGGGAAATCTATCTCTAAAAGAATTTTTGGAGACCACTCACTAAACTGTCCACCAGGAGCAAACCACCTGCTCCACTCTGCTATAATATCCAGGTAATCTAAGATTATTATTCAAATGAATCCTTCAAAATACATCACATCCTCCATGCGAACTATCATTTACAATTCGGATGGAGAACATCTTAACGAATCCATTAAACATAGTGCAGTTTGTCAGGGAACTACTGGTCGAAAATTTAATAAAAATCAACGTGTCATTCTTGCAGATAAACGCAATGATGGTAATTATGATCTTGGATTTGGTGTTGCAACAGGAGAACAAATCGAAGTTGATGCTACTAAAATTTGGAAAGATTGGCAAGATCATCCCAATTCTGTGATTAATTGTGTTTCTTTTTTTGCAAAAGTAGAAAACGTTCCCACACACATGGTTAATCCTACACAAACTGATATTCCTAATCGTCTTCGGGAACCTTTGTGGACTCTTTCTGCCAATTAATAAACTGTCACTCTGCCCCTCCACTCTGCCCCACTCTGCCCTATAATACAAAGGTAATCAAAGGAACACCACCATGAAAGTTGCAGTGACTCTCTATGAATCTGGAACAACTTTTGAAGAGGTTGTTATTGCCCGTGATTATCAACAAGCAAATCAGAAAGCACTTGCACGTAACCCTGAATCTACAATTGTAAGCACCACTGCTATTTTTGATCAACCTGATCATGATACTTCTTGGACTGAAGAATCTTCATATGATGGAGGTTATTCTTCCTCTTCTAGTTCTTCTAGTGGACTTGGTGGAATTGCAATTCTAGCACTTGGTGGATGGTTAGCATGGGAGGCATGGAAGTTGGGTTCTGCTGTTGTTATGACTGCTTGGCAGTGGATTGTAGGTGCCACCCAATGGGCATGGGGTTTATTCTCTTGGATTCCATTTATGTCACCACAACTTCTTGTTGGTCTTATCTTTGGTTTCTTCTTTATCGTTCTTATTCTTGGAGCACTTGATGACTAAGTTTCTCAAACCACATGTTCATAATCAAAGTCTCCTGAATGTAAAACCAGGAGATCCCGATGGTTTTGTATCGAATGATGGAATGTGGGCTGCTGTTCCATGGACAGGAAAGAAGAAAGGTTTCTGTATTATACATAATGGTAGTCAAGTGCATAGTGTAAAAACGTATAAACAGGCACTTGATTATATCAAAAAGTATTCTAAAATTAAAAAGAAAGCAACCTCTTCTCTTGAACAATTTCTATGACTGACCAACAACAAAAACGCAAAGATGCACTTGGACTTTTTTATGAAAGTGTATTAAAACCTGATCCTGAACTCCGAAAATGTGCTCATAATCAAGAATGTTTCTTTGAGTTGATGGAATGGAGAGCAGAAATTCTAGAGTATCTTGATAGTCGTAGAAATCAGGAGTTTCACCAATGACAGCACAATATGTGCTTTTTTTGGTATTTGGAACTATTTTATATTTTGTGCTTACGGATCCAAATGTTGCAAAAGCATTTGATTATGTTCTAAAGTTAGTGAAAGCACAAATAAGTCATAAGATATGGTGGTTAAGGCATAATCCTGCCAATCCTGTGGTAAAATATATGATGTACCGTAAGAACCTTAAACTTGCAGAAGAACTTACTGCAAAAATAAATAAGCATTTAGAGGCAAAAGAATAATATGCTCTCAACACAATACCGTCTTCGGTTAGAATTTATTTGTAAATGTATTGCAAATAACGAAGAGGTGAAACTTGAAGACATGGTATGGGCACAAAAACTTGCGAAAGCAAATACTTCTGCTCATGAAATGTTAAAGAAGGCACGAAGACAATCTTCTCAAGATATTGAGGAAGGTAGTATGGATGATTTTATGAATAGATTAGGTTTGGGAGACCCGGACCCATCCAACCATAGGACAGGATTTGATAGTGCTGATGAGATTGTAGATTGGTTTAAGAGAGATAAACCAGAGGATTGGAGAACAAGGGATTAAAATGCAAGCAGTAATTTACAGCAACGGAAGTCAAGAGTGTGAGAGAATGATATCTCTTCTTAAATCTCTTGGTGATGACTTTCATGAATATGTTTTAGGTGTTGACTTTGATGATAAGGCATTTGAGGCAGAGTTTGGATCAAATGCAACATATCCTCAAGTATCAATCGGATATCATCATATTGGTAGTATGAAGGAGGCACTTCAATATATGAATGAGCAGGGAATGTTTGTATGAACTTTGAGTTGTCATTAGAAGATTATACTATAATACTGAATGCTCTTCATTATTATAAGAAAGTTGATAAGAGAGGGAACTTTGATTCTTATGATGAGGAAAGAATTAATGAATTGAGAGATAAGTTAGCACATCAACTTATCTGGAAGAATACTGATATAGATAATTTTATAACGAAAGAACTGTAATGACTTCAGTAATTTTAATTGGTTGCTTCACTCCACTGATTATTATTTTCATTATAATAAAACTTTCTGTGTGGGTATCTGCTGTTAATTCCGAGAAAACTTATGTCGCAGGGGAAAAATACAGAGTCAGAACCGGATATGTGGAAGATGCATATGCGGATGTTGATGAGGAGGAAGAAGAATATGGAGACCGCACAGATTATCGATGATGCTTTATATGAGTATTATACTGTAGAACAAGGTAAACCCGTTCCCAATTGGAAGTATATGAAAGATTCTACCTGGTGGATTGATTATCTTGAAAGTTTAGGTATTGACCCAAGAAATCCATAGTGTTAAATATAACACAAGTTGCATCGAAGCAATGGATCAGAACTTAAATTGGAATTTATTGCATCAGTTTGCGGAACAATTAGGTGAAGAGGGTCATGACTACAAAATACATCAGAGATCTTTATCAGACACAGTGAGCACACACAAGGAAATTGTGATAGAATATGGGTATAATTCAAAAGAAACCTGATGCCTGATGAAACTTGGAAAGTCATGAACAATCTTGAGCAATCATTTTCCCGTATTTCTACGGTAGAATTTATGTTAGATGAATTGCAAGAGGCTGTAGATGAACAAAATCAAATGAAAATTGTTGATATTTGTTATGCTCTAAATTCCTTCCTTCCAGTTTATACTGAAAACTGGGATAAAAACTTTAAGAAAGCATGGAAAGAGGTGGTAGTATGATTCCAGTTTTTGTTGACGACCCGAACACATGGACAAAAATAGAAGTCCCACCAGAGATTGTGAGAACCTGTAAGGATTTTACATTAATTGATCCTCATAATGATGATAATACAGTTACTGAAAAATTGAGATTGATTGATTGTTATTGGTATAATATGGGGTATTATGATATTGCCCCCCCTCTCTTTCCTTTGTTCAAGTAATATGATTAATCCAATCTCTTATGTAAAGAACACCAGAACTTCTTATTCTAAATTATTAGATAGGAATATCAATGAGGTTCAGGTTCAGTTTAATGATGAAAATCCTGCATGGATTCCTTATGATACTTTAATCGCAATAGATCGCATGATTACAAATGGAAAAGAATAATGTTGTAGAGTACATAGGATGCTCTCAAGAGCAGATAAGATGGGGAAATAATGATGATCCTACTTTATCTCTTGTAGTTGGTAAAGAGTATATCATTGAGAAGGTAGATGTTCATTCTCAACATACAAAAATCAAACTCTATAATAAAGTGGGATGGTTTAACTCAGTATGCTTTAAACTAAAACATTCTGGGGTAAATAGTAGTTTAGAATATCTAAAAGACATGGATCCAGATAGCATACAGTTAGAGACTACATCTAAACTCTTTGAATATGAAAAACTCTCAAGAGAAATTGAGAACTGCGAAGATCTTGATACAGTGAAAGAAATGGCTAGATGCTTTATTAAATTGTATCTAAGACATCAAGAAGTTACAACCCAAATTATGAAAATCTCATGAGTTTAATTGATCCCTCTGACCCACTATTCTTCACAGAATCATCCAGTGAACCTTATGATCGACATCACTATAAAATTATAAAAACTGATGGTGTTGCTCTTACAGTAGAATCATGGGGAGAAGCACAATCAATCTGGTGGAATACTCCATCATCTTTTCTCTCTCATATTGATGTAATAGATAAGCAAGAAGCAAAAGGTTTCAAATGATTAATGATTTTCTAGACAACTTAGGTGCTCAACAACATGAAAAAATGATTGAGAAAAATGCCAGCAAAGAAGAATACTACAACTCGCAAAGCGAGGGTAAAGAGTTCAACAAAAACTCCAAAGAAAAAGAATCTAACACCTGAAGAAATGCATCCATTTAAAGCATTCCCTTATCGATTAGAGTATAGGGACGGGAATGAAGATCGAATCTGCCATTTTGATTGTAATGAACACAGACAAGCATACATCAAACGATACAAACTCAGAAAAAACAAATACACAATTAATGATCTCACCGTTGCCTAACCTAATCGCAACAGGCTTGATATTTCTGTCCGCATTTGCTATAATTCTTGCAGGATACATTCACGGGCACATGAGTATCTCTGCTGTCTACAAAACTTTAAATCCATGACTAAAAAAGAATTTACTGGAAAGGGTGGTGAAAGTTGGGAGTGGGAAGAAACTTCTGAAGTTACTGAAGCACTCAAGCAACTTCATGATAGAGTGAGACTTGCTAATCTAAAAGCACAAGATGATCAACTAAACTATGATACAGGAGGAAAATGAAGTTTCTTATTATCTCATTCACTATGTTAGTGTTATTACCAGCACCAGTTCATGCTGATGGACCGAAAACATACTACTGGAGAGATCTGCAACTTGAATGCGTAAAACAAGTCAAAGAAAAATTAAATTACCCCACATATAAAGCAGTTCGTTATTGTAATGGAGGACAAATGTAATGAAAGACCAACCAATCACAGTCGAAGACTATAAAGAGCACAGTCAAGAGTTCTTTGATAAGTATTTTTATGTTGCCAAAGAACTTGGTGAAGGTGCTAAGGCAGAAGACATCCTTAAAATTATGGAGTCTCTTGCTGGTGTTGTTATGAAGAAAAGGTCTGAAACTAAAGTAGGACCTTTTGGATTCAATAAAAAACCACCGGAAGAAAACAATGATTCAAACTGATACAAAACCAGAAGTCATTATACCAGAAGGTGCCGAACTTATTGATGAGTGTTTTTATGTTTGGGAAACTCGTTATGGTTTGTTTTCTTCGATGACTAAACAAGGACGCAAAATGCTCACTGGTGCTGTTAGAGATAATGTAATCATCATGACAAGATTTCATCTCAAATGTGAGCAGGATGGGACTTTAGATGATCATACCATAGTTGTTTCTGGTGGAGGATCCTACAAGGATTTGTAATTATGTACGAAGAATTAGATGATTTTGAAAAGGCACTACAACATTTTGGAACGAGAGTAGAAATCATTACTGCTATGGAAATGGCAAATAAACTTTCATCAGAAGATGCATATCAAATGATTAAATCTGAGATGAAAGAAATGAAA
>Ga0257126_1001034_pt1 | contig 20788 bp, 19 predicted proteins | sample SI060_120mmetaG_FD_190151 | JGI IMG/M metagenome (GOLD analysis project Ga0257126, IMG submission 190151) | Marine microbial communities from Saanich Inlet, British Columbia, Canada - SI060_120m | ecosystem: Environmental > Aquatic > Marine > Inlet | place: Canada: British Columbia | collected... | reverse complement strand
GTTAGTTTGTGGCAACTAAGGACCTCTGATATGCGCGATTTACAAATTCCCGAGCAACGCCATCCTGAAAAAGCCAAACGGCCGGACAATCCGCAGCCGAAAAAACCGGCGTGGATTCGCGTTAAAGCCCCTGTGGGACAAGGCTATCAAAAGACACGCAAAATTATGCGTGAGCATAAGCTTGTGACCGTCTGTGAAGAGGCCGGCTGCCCAAATTTGGGGGAATGCTGGAATCAAGGTCATGCGACGATGATGATCATGGGGGAAGTGTGCACAAGGGCCTGTACTTTTTGCAATATTGCCACCGGGAAACCACCAGAAGATTTGGATGTGTTCGAGCCGGGCCGGGTGGCAGATGCCGTTAAAAAGTTGGATCTAAACCATGTCGTTGTGACCTCGGTGGATCGCGATGATATCGAAGATGGCGGCGCGGCGCATTTTGCTCAAACCATTCGCGCAATTCGCAAGCAATCGCCCAGCACAACCATTGAAATTTTGACCCCTGATTTTATTCGTTGCGCCCCTGACGCCCTGGAGGAGGTGGTTGCCGCGAAACCCGATGTGTTTAACCACAATCTGGAAACCGTTCCGGGTCTGTATCCCGAAGTGCGCCCCGGCGCGCGGTATTTTCATTCGCTGCGTTTGCTGCAGCGGGTCAAGGAACTTGATCCCACGATGTTTACAAAATCAGGCATTATGGTTGGTTTGGGCGAGGATCGCCAAGCGGTGCATCAGGTGATGGATGATATGCGCGCGGCCAATGTGGATTTTATCACCATCGGCCAATATCTCCAACCAACGCTCAAACACCACCGGGTTGACCGATTTGTCACACCGGAAGAATTCGCCAGCTATGAAAAAGCGGCCAAGGGCAAGGGATTCTTGATGGTCTCAGCCACACCGTTGACCCGCAGTTCTTATCACGCCGGTGATGATTTTGCGAAAATGCAAAAGGCTCGACAAGCCGCGCAGGGATAGACCCGCTCGGATATGTTAAAACCCGATACCTCCGCGATGGGAATTGACTGTCAGCCAATCTGGCCAGCCGATCAATCGCTCGACGCCATACAGAATTAAAGCGATGGTCACGACGGTGATCCACAATATAACAGTTTTCTTCGATGGCGGTCGGCGGGCGATCTGCGCCATTTTCAAAAAAAATCTTGGGTTCATGTGAAACGGACTTTTCCAATAAAGGGGAGGTTGCGGTTGCGTTGGGCAAAATCAATACCATAGCCTACCACAAACTCATCAGGAATTTCAAAGCCTAAGAAGTCTGTCTTGATGTTAACTTCCCGCCGTGAGGGCTTGTCGAGTAAGGCGATGGTGCGCATGCGTTTGGGTTGACGGCGCAAAATATGCTCGGTGACATTCTTCATTGTGTAACCGGTGTCGACGATGTCCTCGACGATCAGCACATCACGATTTTCGATGGTGCCCCGCAGATCCTTCAAAATTCGCACTTCGCGCGAGCTTTCCATAGCGTCGCCATAGCTGCTGACCTCCAGAAAATCGACCTCAATCGGCAGGTTAATCTCACGCACCAAATCTGCGATAAAAACAAACGAGCCCCGCAAAAGCCCGACCACCACGAGTTTATCGGTATCTGCGAATTCTCGTTCAATTTCTTCGGCCAATTGCTCTATTCTGGCCGCGATAGACTTGGCGGAAATCATATTGTCGATGACGTAAGGTTTTTGCGACATAGTACCCTCTTGAACTTTCCTTGGCTTTCTAGGACATCTTGCGCTCAGAGTCAGCGAGAAACACAATGCCAACGCACAATGAAACAAAAATTTTGCCATATTCGGCCCAGCGTATGTATGATTTGGTTGCAGATGTGGCCGCATACCCGGAGTTTTTGCCTTGGTGCGCCGCGGCGCGGGTGAAATCTGTGACCGAAGAGGGATCGCGGCAGATCATGGCCGCAGATTTGGTCATTTCGTTTAAAGTGTTTCGCGAGCGTTTCGGCAGTCAGGTGATCTTGCATCCCGATGAGAAATTTATCGACACCCAATATCTCGACGGGCCATTCAAATATATGAAATCAACCTGGAAGTTTGAAGAGGCGCCCGACGGCTGCGCAGTGACATTTTTTGTGGATTTTGAGTTCAAAAACGCCATATTACAGGGTGTTATCGGTTTGGTCTTTAACGAGGCCATGCTGCGGATCGTGCGGGCGTTTGAGGCCCGAGCGGATGCGCTTTACGGCCCAACCACGCCATAAAAAAGGCCCCCAGATGGGAGCCTTTTCAAAAAGTTACCTTTGACGAAGTTACCTTTGATTTTACGAAGTGTGATCATAGGCGCGCTCGCCGTGGGCCGACAGATCCAGCCCGGTGTATTCGTCCTCTTCACTGACGCGCAGCGGCGTGACGAGCGACACCAGCTTAACCAAAACGACGGTCACAACAATCGTGAAGATACCAACAATCACAAGACTGCCGATTTGCGCGACCCATGTGCCCGCTCCAAAGACGGCGATCATAATGGTTCCAAAAATTCCGCCAACGCCATGCACGGCGAAAACATCCAATGTGTCATCAATTTTCAGGCTGTTGCGCACCAGATTTACCGCTTCTTGGCACAGAATGCCGGCGACAGAGCCGATGATGAGCGCTTCGACCGGGCCAACAAATCCAGATGCCGGTGTGATCGAGGCCAGGCCTGCAATCGTGCCGGTGACCATGCCTACGAGCGAGGCTTTGCCATATTTAATCCGCTCCCAGAGAGCCCATGTGAGCGAGGCTGCTGCCGCAGAAATATGCGTCACCGTCAATGCCATCGCAGCGCCGCCATCTGACGCCAGTTGTGATCCGCCGTTGAAACCGAACCATCCAACCCAAAGCATCGCAGCTCCGAGCATCACAAAGCCCGGATTGTGCGGCGGGGTGGTGGTATTGCGTCTTGCGCCAAGCATCACTGCAATGACCAATGCCGCCAGACCAGCCGTTTCATGCACCACGACACCGCCGGCAAAATCTTTTAATCCGGTGGCTCCAAACAGACCACCATCGGCCAAGAACCCGCCGCCCCAGACCCAATGAACAACAGGAGCGTAGCATAACAGCATCCAAAGGCCGGAAAATGTCATCACAAAACCAAAGCCAATCCGCTCCACATAGGCACCGACGATCAAGGCCGGTGTGATGATGGCGAAAGTCATTTGAAAGGCAAAGAAAAGCACCTCCGGCAAGGTCGTGCCATCGCGCACTGTGGTGGCATCAACGCCGCTTAGAAACATATGGCCCAGACCGCCCCAATAGCCGGTCGTGCCTGTGCCAAAGGCGATGGAGTAGCCAAAGGCGAGCCACAGCACACTCATTAGGCATGCAATGCCGAAACATTGCATAAACACGCTGAGCACATTGCGCGCGCGCACCAGCCCGCCGTAAAACAGAGCCAGTCCCGGCAGTGTCATGAAAAGCACCAAAGCAGTGGCAACGATAATCCAAGCGGTATCGGCAGCGTTCATAGTCATCTCCTAAATCACCCTCAGGCCTTCTCAACCAAAAGCGCCGGTGATTAAAAGCGTGATGCCGAGCTGCCCGATGATTTTCTGGGCATATTCAGGGTTTGCATAATTATTAGGCGAAAATTAAGCGCCCGGTTCAATCAATGGGCTGAATTGAGATGCACACGGATTAAGTTTAAGGCATGATCTAAAGCTGCTTGGCGAACGGCAGGGCGGCCCAAGGCGCCAAACTCCTGGGTTTCGCTCTGAGTGCCTTGCGCGCAGGCCAGGGCAAAACAGACCCGGCCTTCGGGCTTAAATTCAGAGCCACCTGGCCCGGCGATGCCGCTGACGGAGATGGCAAGATCTGCCTGTGCCTGACGCAGAGCGCCCTCGGCCATCTCGCGCGCCACCGCTTCGGAGACGGCTCCGTAATCGGCAAGGGTCTTCTGGCTCACCCCAAGCATCTTTTGCTTTGCTCCATTGGAATAGGTGACAAAGCCATTTTCGAAAATGGCTGAACTGCCCGCAATATCTGTTAAAGCGGCGCTAATCATCCCGCCAGTGCAGCTTTCCGCACAGGTGATTTTGAGCCCAAGAGCCTTGGCCCTGCGCATGATTTCTTCGGCGACACGGCTCACTGCATCACCATAACAAGACCCATTGCCGCCGCGGCCATCACTCCGGCAATCACATCGTCGAGCATCACCCCCAAGGGGCCGATGAGACGATCGGCCCATCCGATCAGACCGGGTTTTGTGATATCAAACAGGCGAAAGGCAGCAAAGCCGAAGAGATAGTAGAAGGCCGCACTGTCAAAGGGCAGGGGCCAAATCGCCAGTGGCAGCAAAGCAATCCATTGCCCGGCCACCTCGTCAATGACAATTTCCGAAGGATCATGGTCGCTCTTGCCAGCGGTCTCGCGCGCCGTAGCCCAATAGCCCAGAAAGCAGGCGAGAAAGATACCAGCGCATAGCCCAATGAGCCCCGCGCCATAGATCAAACCGGCACCGCAAATCAATGCTGCCAAGCTGCCCCAACTGCCCGGAGCCGGGCGCAAATGCCCGATGTAGAAAAAGGTGGCGATTGCATGGCTCATGGGCTCACCAATGCCGCAGTGGCCATCGCGGCAATGCCCTCTTCGCGCCCTGTGAACCCAAGGGTTTCTGACGTGGTGGCTTTGATGGATATTTGATCGCGGTCTAGATCCATGATCTGCGCCATCCGCGCCCGCATCTTTTGGGCATGGGGGCCAATTTTGGGAAACTCGCAAATTAGGGTGCAATCGACGTTTTCAATTCGAAAGCCGAGCTCTTTGGCCAGTTGCACCGCATGCTTGAGGAAAATATCTGATGGGGCGCCTTTCCATTGCGGATCGGAGGGAGGGAAATGTTGACCGATATCCCCCTGTGCCAAGGCGCCATAAATGGCGTCAGTGACCGCATGCATGCCAACATCTGCATCGGAATGGCCGAGCAGACCAAATTTATGGGGCAGGGTGATGCCGCAGAGTGTGATCTGTGTCCCCGGTCCAAATTTATGGACGTCAAACCCGTTGCCCAAGCGTAGTTTCATGCGGCCTCGCAAAATTCGTTCCGCCCGACCGAAATCATCGGGCACTGTTACTTTCAGATTATCGGCATCTCCAGCGACAATGGCAACCGAATGTCCCATTGCGCGGACAACTTGCACATCATCCGTCGCCTGAGCTGTTGCGGCGGCATGGGCCGCACAAATGAGCGGATAGGAAAAACATTGCGGCGTTTGTGCCCGCCACAGGCCGCTGCGATCGACGATCGTCTCCACTGTGTCACCACAGCGCCAAAGCGTGTCTTGCACCGCCACAGCTGGCGAGGCCGCGCCATGGCTTCGCATGGCTTCGATACAGCTGGAGATCAAAGATTGGGTCAGGCATGGGCGGGCTGCATCGTGGATCAACACATAATCCGGTGCCTGATCTTTGAGCGCCTCAAGAGCGCAGCGCACAGAATCATCGCGGTTCGTGCCGCCCTCAACGCAGCGCGCCGCCGCTGGCACTTGCGAGATCAGGTCTTGATCCTCAGGGTGATGCACCACCACAACCGCGTCAATGTCATCATGTGACATGAAGGCTTCAACAGACCACGCCAAAAGTGGCTTGCCGAGAAGAAGCTGCCATTGCTTCGGCTGGATGCCGCCGGCCCGCGTGCCGCGACCGGCCGCCAGCACAATCGCGATGGTTTTGGATGCGTCTATCATAGGCTGTGCTTATATCTTTTGATATTCTGCATGCAATCCTTGGTTTTGGCTGGAGTTTTGCTCATTTTTTGTGCAAATGTATAAAAATGCGGATGTAACGCAATGAAGGGCTTGTGGCCCGCGGGTCAGATCGTGTGAGTTAGTATCACCTGTGGAGTTGAAACCGTGACCTTCGTTTTGGGAAATCAAACCATCTTTCCGCCGGTACTATTGGCCCCTTTAGCCGGGATCACCGATGTGCCGTTTCGCAATTTGGTTCAATCTTTTGGGGCCGGTCTTGTCGTGTCTGAAATGGTGGCAAGCCATGAGATGGCGCAAAAAAAGCCTGGGGTGCGCGAGCGAGCGGAGCTGGGTTTTGGCATTGACAGCACCTCGGTGCAAATCGCCGGGTGTGACGCTTATTGGATGGCGGAAGCGGCTCGGATGATTGAGGCCAATGGCGCAAAAATCATCGACATCAACATGGGATGCCCTGCAAAAAAAGTCACCAGCGGCCAATCGGGCTCTGCGCTCATGCGCACGCCAGATTTTGCATTGCAGTTGGTTGAGGCGGTCGTGCAGGCCACATCGCTGGATGTCACTTTGAAGATGCGCCTGGGTTGGGATGACAGCAGTCTCAACGCCCCTTTGATAGCCAAACGGGCGGAGTCTGCGGGTGTGAGAATGGTTGCGGTCCATGGGCGCACGCGCTGCCAATTTTACAAAGGCGCAGCTGACTGGCAGGCGATTGGACGGGTGAAACGCGCTGTTTCCATTCCTGTGATTGCCAATGGCGATATTGTGGATGTGACCTCGGCGCGCCAAGCGTTACAGCAATCGGGGGCTGATGGGGTCATGGTGGGGCGCGGAGCCCAGGGCGCGCCTTGGCGATTGGCGGAAATATCCTCTGCGCTTTATGGCACTCCGGCCCCTAAGATACCCAAGGGCGCTGCGCTCGCCCATTTAATTTTGCAGCATCACCAAGACATTGTTGATTTCTACGGAGGCACCCTCGGGCTCAAAAATGCGCGCAAGCATTTGGGTTGGTATTTAGATGGTTTGCAGGTGGCCCCTGAGCTGCGCCAATCGCTATTGAGATCTTTTGATCTGTCTGAAATTCATGAGCTGATCTGGCGCGCTGTCGAGGCTCCTTCCACAGCAGGTGTGGCGGCGTGAGCCTCTACCAAGACCTTTGGTCACAGCTGCCGATCCCCGCCTTGCTGGTGACGGGAGATGATAATGTGCAAGAATTGAACCTGGCCGCCGAACAGTTTCTGGGGATTTCGGCTAAGGTTATTTTAGGTCAACCTGTTTGGAATTACCTGCGGGGCGAAGAGCTTTTGCCAGCAGGTTTGGAGCGGGCCCGCGCCACCGCGCGCCCCATTGTGATTTCGCAAATCACAACTCATGGCCGAGCAACGGAGCCACGCAGCTGTGCGGTCCACCTCTGTCCGATGATAGGGGCAGAGGAGCAGATCATGATTTTGCTGATTGCTCATGAAACCCTTGGAAGTGGTTTTGCCGAAAGCGCGCCGCTTTCTGCAGCGCATTCTGCCATTGGTATGGCCGAAATGCTGGCCCATGAGATCAAAAACCCCCTGGCTGGTATCACGGGTGCGGCGCAATTTTTATCGCTGTCCCTGCCTGCTGAAGACCTTGAAATGACCGATCTGATTGTTGAGGAAAGCAAACGTATCGTCAGCCTTCTCGATCAGGTGGAGCAATTTGGCGATGTCACGCCACCAAATTGTGCCTTTGTAAATATCCATGACGTGCTGGATCGCGCTGCGCGTTCGGCGGTCTTCGGATTTGCCGGTGAGATCCAAATTCAAAAGACCTATGATCCGTCTTTGCCTGAGGTTTGGGCTGATGCGGATCAAATGGTTCAGGTCTTCCTAAACTTGGTTAAAAATGCCTGTGAAGCCTTGGGCTCAGAGGGCAAAGTGACCATTCGAACCTTTTATGATCCCAGCTTGCGGCTGCCTCTGCCGGATGGTGCGGGACGGCGCTTGCCGCTGCATGTGGAGGTTATAGACAACGGTCCGGGCCTGCCGACGGCGCTCGCAAACCATGTTTTTGATCCGTTTGTCACCACCAAAAACAATGGCAAGGGGCTCGGATTGGCCCTGGTGTCTAAAATCATCGCTCAGCATCGCGCTTGGATCAGCGTTGCATCACAGCCAGGCCATACGAATTTCAGAGTATCATTGTCGGTACATAACGAGAGTAGGAGTTAACGCTATGGATGGAACGGTTCTAATCGCCGATGACGACCGAACGATTCGAACGGTCTTAACTCAGGCCTTCACACGCGCTGGATGTAAAGTGCACGCGACTTCCTCGCTGATCACCTTGATGCGCTGGGTCGAGGATGGCAAAGGTGATTTGGTGGTATCTGATGTGGTCATGCCAGATGGCAACGGTCTTGAGAACCTGCCGAAAATCACAAAGCTACGCCCCAATCTTCCGGTCATTATTATCTCTGCTCAAAATACAATTGTGACCGCGATACGCGCCAATGAGGCCAAAGCCTTTGACTACCTGCCCAAACCCTTCGACTTGCCCGAATTGATGCATCGTGCGGCCAAAGCATTGGAGCGCCGCCACCCGCCGCAAGCCATAGCGCAGATGACCGAAGCGCAGGATTCGGATATTCCGCTGGTGGGTCAATCGGCGGCGATGCAAACGCTTTATCGCCTGATCGCCCGCGCAATGAATGCGCCTGCGCCTGTTCTTGTGCTGGGTGAGGCCGGTACGGGGAAATCCTTGATTGCCTCAAGTTTGCATAAGTTTTCAAAACGCGCCGATCAACCAATGGTGGTTTTGCATCCTGAGATGATGGAAAGCCAATCGACCATTCGCGATGCGCTCATGCGCTGCGGCTCTGGGACGTTGATTTTGGATGGGGTGAGCGACCTGAGCCCTGCGGCCCAGTTGAGATTGCTGCATATTTTGGGGGAACCGGGGGATCAGAACTTGCGGTTGGTGTCGACGGCTGCCCCCAATATTTTGGCAGATGTCCAAAATGGAAATTTCCGAAATGATTTGTTTTTTCGCCTGTCGAGCCTTCAGCTGACCGTGCCAGCCCTGCGTGAGCGGGTAGAGGATATTTCAGTCTTGGCACAGCATTTCATTGCAATGTTGCAGTCCGATATCAAGTTTGAGCTCAGCCCGGCAGGCGTCGCGGCGCTGCGCGATTACAACTGGCCGGGCAACGTACGGCAATTGCAGAATGTCGTCGGTCAACTGATGATGGAATCGCCAAACAGCTTGCTCGATGGCAATGCTGTAAAAGAGGTTTTGAAAAAAGCAGGGCCGAGCAATGCGATGAGCGCATTGTTACCCTCAGAAAGCCTGGCCGAATCTGTCGGACTGCATGTGCAGCGCTATTTTGACCTTCACGGCGCCAACCTGCCGCCGGACGGGGTCTATCAAAGAATTTTGCGCGAAATTGAAGTGCCTTTGATTGAGATTTCACTGGCAGCAACCTCTGGCAATCAGGCCAAATGTGCAGATTTGCTCGGCATCAATCGCAATACCCTGCGAAAAAAGATCAGTGACCTTGAAATTGTCGTGACACGCCGGCGCAAAATGATGTAAAAGCGCAACAGGCGTGGTATTTTGGCACTTTTCCGAAGTGCGTGCAGCGCATGGTCATCAAAAGGGTCAGCTGAAATGCGCCAAGGGCTTGTCAGCTCTCTATTAGACAAAATTGCCGATCTGCGCGCAAACCCGCAGGTCAACTCAAACTTGACCTTTGTGTTGGTGGTGACCGGGCCGTTGTTGGTGTTTCTCACCTTCTATGCCATGCAGCCGATTAAAGGCGGGCGAGCCTCGCTGCGGTTTATTTTGACCGCAGATTTTGTTTATATTTTGTTTATCACAACCCTGCTCATCCGGCGAATTGTCCAGCTGGCCGCGGCCCGCCGGGCGCAATCGGCAGGCTCACGGTTGCATTTCCGCCTCACGACAGCCTTCGGTGTGATTGCCTTATTTCCCACTATTTTGGTTGCGATATTTGCGGTGCTTTCGGTCAATCAAGCCTTGGAAGGGTGGTTTTCTGAAAGGGTGCGCAATGCGGTGGGAGCCTCTTTAAGCGCGGCGCAAGCCTATGAGACCCAGACACGCAACGGGGTCATTTCGGATGCGCAGATTTTTGCGCAACGTCTGAATTCAATGAACCAGAACGAGTTTTTCTCTAGCAGCATGGATATGGACAGCCAGCTCAGCCCTTTGCTAACCCGTCTTCAGACCCAGTTTGAGCGAGGCTTTAAAGAAATATACATTATCAATAATCTGGGAGAGTTGCGTCTACGCGGCCCGTCCTCCTATTTATTTGATTACGAACAGCCAAGCGAGGCGCAAATTATAGCCGCCGATGGTCCAGAGCCGGTGATTATAACGGATTGGGCAAGCAATGAGATGCGTGCGCTCATCCGATTGCAAAGCTACACCAATCACTACCTCTATCTCACACGCAGTGTAGAGGGGTCTCTTTTGGCTTTGCTCGAAGAGACCACCGAAACCGCGCGCTACTATAATCAGCTCGAATCGGAGCGTGGACGGCTCTTGTTTGACTTTGGCCTGCTGTATCTTGCCTTTGCGGTGATTTTGATTTTGACAGCGACCTGGCTCGGGCTTTGGTTCGCGGAAAGATTGGCAAGTCCCGTGGGGCGAATGGCAGCAGCCGCGCAGAAGGTGGGGGCCGGGGATCTGGATGCACAGATTGAAAATATCAAGGGTGATGATGAAATCGCGATGCTGGCGCGTTACTTCAATCAAATGACCCATCGTTTGAAAGGTCAGCGTGACACTTTAATAAAGAGCGCAGATCAAGCAGAGCGCCGCCGCAGGCTTTTTGACTCTGTTCTGGCCTCTGTGACCTCGGGCGTTATTGGACTAGATCAATCGGGCAATATTACGTTTTTGAACAAATCTGCCCAACGGGTATTGGATCTGCCGGAATCTGCCGAGCCGCGCGCCTTGGCGGAGGCGGTGCCAGAATTGGCGGGCATGTTTACAGATTTTTGCTCCAGCCTTTCCGATGTGGCACAGCGTGAAGTGCGGGTGGTGCGCCGGGGCAAGCTAGAGAGCCTTTTGGTGCGCATTGCCCGCCGGTCCGATGAAATGTCCGATGCGGAGGGCTATGTGATTGCTCTGGAAGATGTCACCGACCTGGTGAGCGCGCAACGCATGGCGGCTTGGGGCGATGTTGCCCGGCGGATTGCCCATGAGATTAAGAACCCTTTGACGCCGATCCGCCTGTCTGCGGAACGCATAAAACGCAAATTTGCGCCACAAGTTGGTGGAGGTTCAGACCAGCTGGAACGTATGACCGATGTCATTGTGCGCCAAACCGATGAGCTGAGCCGAATTGTTGATGAGTTTTCGCAATTCGCGCGCATGCCAGAACCAGATTGCCGCCCAACGGATTTTGGTGACTTTCTTCGCGGGACGGTTTTGTTGCAAGAAAGCGGGCAGCCAGATGTGAAATTCACATTGGATTTGCCCGATGAAACGCTTTGGATTGATGCGGATGCCTCGATGATTGGCCGGGCTGTCACCAATTTGTTGAAGAACGCCGGCGAATCTATCGGTGATCGCAAGGCGCAGCAGCCAGATCACCGGGGGGAAGTGCGTATTTCAGCGACGCAGACAGATCGGTCGGTCGTGGTGGAAATATCCGACAATGGCACCGGTTTGCCTGAAGATCGCGCGCGTCTTTTAGAGCCCTATGTGACCAATCGGGTCTCCGGGACGGGCCTTGGCCTCTCGATTGTCGTGAAAACCATTGAAGAACATGGCGGCACATTTGCGCTTACCGATGCGGAGGCCTTTGACGAAGAGGCGCGGCCTGGCGCCAAAGCTGTTATTAAACTACCGCGTCTGGCCGATAGCGCTGCACAGAAAATTGATCTAGGAATACCAGCATGACAGATATTTTGATTATTGATGACGAGCGCGATATCCGCGAGTTGATCTCCGAAATATTGATTGATGAGGGCTATAATACGCGGCTCGCAGGCACCTCGGATGCGGCCATGCGTCTGATCGCGGATCAGCGTCCGGCCATGTTGATCCTCGACATCTGGCTAAAAGACAGCGCGATGGATGGGATCGATATTTTAAAGTCGGTGAAATCAAATTATCCTGACATCCCGGTGGTGATTATTTCCGGTCATGGGAACATAGAAATTGCGGTCGCGGCTATCAAGCAAGGCGCCTTCGACTTCATTGAGAAACCCTTTAACATTGATCAATTGATCGTCGTTATTCGCCGGGCGATGGAAGTGGCCAATTTGCGAAGCGAAAACACAGCGCTTCGCAGCCAATATCAGCACCCCTTGGAGCTTATTGGGCAAAGTGCAGTTTTCAAAACCTTGAAAAGCAATCTCGACAAGGTGACAAAGTCAAATGGGCGGGTTTTGTTGACCGGTCCATCGGGCGTCGGCAAGGAGACAGCGGCGCGCTATATTCACGTCAATTCCAACAGGTGCACGACGCCGATGGTCGTGGTCAACTGTGCGTCTTTGGATGCTGAGACGGCAGATGCAAAGCTTTTTGGCGTTGAGGTGAACGGTCGGCTGCACCAAATCGGCCTGTTGGAATCGGCACATAACGGCATTTTATTTTTTGACGAAGTCGCAGATTTGCCGCTGGCGGTGCAAGCGCGGCTTTTGCGGGTTTTGGTGGACCAAAGCTTCACGCGGGTGGATGGCACCGCCCCACAGAAGGTCGACATCCGCGTCATTTCTGCCACGGCGAAAGATTTGCCTTATGAGATTGAGCGCGGCGCATTTCGCGAAGAATTATATCACCGCCTCAAAGTGGTGCCCATTGCCGTGCCCAGCTTAGAGGAACGCCGCGAAGATATCTCCGTTCTGGCGGAATATTTTTTGGTCGAATTTCACGAAAAGCTTGGCCTGCCAAGTCGCAGCTTGAGCGAAGACGCGGCCACGACTTTAGAAAGCATGATTTGGCCCGGAAATATTCGACAGCTTAAAAACCTAATGGAGCGCGTTTTGATTATGGGTCCGGCCTCAGGAGATATTGAGCCCGAAGAGTTGCCCAGTGACACAGGGGTGGGCGACAGCCGGGATGGCCAGATTGTGATTTCGGGCAATGTTGCGACCTATTCGTTGCGGGAGGCGCGCGAGCTGTTTGAGCGGGAATATCTTTTGACCCAAATCAACCGCTTTGGTGGCAATATCAGCCGCACGGCCAGTTTTGTTGGGATGGAGCGTTCTGCGCTACACCGTAAGCTCAAATCACTCGGCGTCGTGACCTCAAATCGCAGCGGCGGGCGGCTTGCGCAGCTTGAGGCCGAGTGAAGGAAAGAATTGACCTTCTGCATGCGGTCTGACACACCGACGGGCAGAGTTCGTCTGATTTCAAGGGGGCACCACCCATGAAAGTGATTATATGCGGAGCTGGTCAGGTTGGCTGGCAAATCGCGCGTCATCTCGCCAATGAAAAAAACGACGTGACAGTTGTTGATCGCAACTCTGATCTCGTGCGCCGTGCGACGGATACTTTGGATGTGCAGGGCATTGTCGGCTTTGCCAGCTATCCAGATATTTTGGCGCGTGCCGGCGCAGAGGATGCCGATATGGTTATCGCGGCCACCCATTCTGATGAGGTCAATATGGTGACCTGCCAGGTGGCCCATTCGGTCTTCAATATCCCGCGCAAAATTGCGCGTCTGCGGTCGCAGAGCTATTTAGATGCAATTTATGCGGATCTATATCGCCGCGACCACCTGCCGATTGATGTGGTCATCAGCCCTGAGAAGGAGGTCTCCGAGGCTGCATTGCGCCGATTGCAAACGCCTGCTGCCTTTGAAACTGAATTCTTCTTCAACGGTGATGTGCAATTGCTTGGCATCACCTTGGATGACAGATGTCCCGTCCTCAACACGCCTTTGCGGCAGTTGTCTGACCTCTTTTCAACTCTCTCGGCTGTGGTGGTGGCCATTCGGCGTGATGGCACCTTATTTGTTCCGAGCTCTGGTGACCAACTCTTTACCGGAGATTCTTGCTACATCTTTGTGCAAAAACATGATGTGCAGCGGGCGCTGGAGGTTTTTGGAAAAACCGCCCATGTGCAAGACCGTGTCGTCATCGTGGGCGGTGGCAATGTCGGATTTGCCGTTGCTAAGAACTTGGAAAACCGCAGCAGCCGCATTCGGGCAAAAGTGATTGAGAAAGATCGCTTTTCCGCAGAACAAGCCGCAGAACTGTTAGAAAAGACTATCGTGCTTCATGGGGATGGCTTGGATGCAGACATGCTATCTGAGGCCAATATTGAGCGCAGCGATGCGATCTTGGCAGTGACCGATGATGACAAAACCAATCTTCTCGCAGCCATTCGAGCCAAATCCATGGGCTGTCCGCTGGCGATCTGTTTGATTAACGATCCATCTATGGAGCCTTTGCTGCGCGCGATGGGAATTGATGCGCATGTGAACCCTCGAGCGACGACCGTATCCTCTATTTTGCGCCATATTCGCCATGGGCGGGTGCGGGGTGTCTATTCCATCGGTGATGCGGAAGCGGAAGTCATTGAAGCGCAGGTCTTATCGACCTCTTCTATCGCGGGACAGAATATCCGAGATATTGAATTTCCCGAGGGCGTGTTGCTCGGCGCGGTACGCAAGGGCGATAAAATCCTAAAGCCTTCTGGCAGGCTGCGTATTGATGAGGGCGACCATGTGGTCTTATTCGCCCTTTCTGCCGATGTGAGCGAAGTGGAGCGTTTGCTGCAAGTTACGATAGATTTCTTTTAACCATGTGGACGCGTTTTCAGAAATTGCCGCTGGCAATCTCAATTCCAACACTCTTAATTGTGATGCTGATGATCCCATCTGTGCATGGGTTTATATCTGGCGACTCCCACAAAGGGCGCAGCTTTTTTTATGCGGTACTCTTGGGGCTCTTTGGCCTGACTTTTTTGAGGTTTTCGTTGCAAGGCACTGTTTTTCCTATGCATCGCCATGCGCAGCTGTGGTCTTTAATTGCCTTTTTCCTGGGTTTTCCAGCCCTTTTGGCCATTCCGCTTTATGAAGTCAGCGGGACAGGGCAGTTCATTGATGCCTATCTCGATATCGTCAGTACGGTGACAACAACCGGTCTTCCGGTCTTTGCGCCTGGCAGTTTGAGCGAGACATTGGTCATTTGGCGGGTCAGCTTGGGCTGGGCCAGTGGGTTTTTGATTTGGGTCTTCGCCTGGTCGATCTTCGCGCCGCTCAATCTGGGCGGGTTTGAACACCTCAGTGCCCGCGGGGAGACGATGATGCAATCGCGAACTGCGCGGCGATCCGCCGGACGACTCCCGGCTGAGAAATTTTGGCGCGAAGCGCTGCGCTTGGGGCCGGTCTATCTCTGGATCACCTTGGCTACGGCATTAGCGCTTTTGATCGTCAGCGGCGATCCCAGCTATGCGATCTTGCGGGCCATGGCGACGATTGCGACCTTTGGAATTGAAATTCCAGGAAATAGTGGCGCGGGCGGCATCACTGGCGAGGGTATTTTGGCCGTCGTGATGCTCTTTGCCCTGTCGCGTTCGACCTTCTCAACCGTCTTTGCCCGGGCGCGCAAATGGCGGGTGACCGAAGACCGAGAACTTCGCGTGGCCGCTGGCTTGGTTCTTTTGGCAAGTGTGATCCTCATCGCCCAAGGGGCGCGGAATTTAGAGGGCCTTCATGCGCATCTTGAGCTGATCTGGGGCGCATTCTTCACGAGCCTTTCATTCCTGACCACAACGGGGCTGACATCGGACTATCTTCCGTCTGGGATCTTAAACTTAGATCCGGTGGAAATCATCCTGGTCGGGTTGGCCATGATTGGCGGCGGCGTGGCGACAACAGCAGGGGGCATAAAACTCCTACGCATTTTTATCTTGGCCGGTCACAGCCGCGCCGAGGTCAATCGCCTGATTGCACCGTCACAGGTTATGTCGGGGCAGATCGAAAGCCGCTCGCATGACCATCATAGCGCGATGTTGGCCTGCGTGTTTTTGGTGCTGTTCATTTTGGTGCTAGGGGCCATCACCTTGGCGTTAACGGTTTCAGGCAGCCCGGTGAAAGAAGCCTTATTCCTCACATTGGCCACGGTCACCAATACGGGGCCGCTTTTGCCGACCGGTGACGGTGCTCAGACGTTGGTCATGGCGCTTCCAACGCAGGCAAAACTAACCCTAGCCGCTGCGATGGTTCTGGGCCGGCTTGAGGTTTTGGCACTGTTGGCCTTGTTAAATCCCGATATTTATCGCTGATGCGGCAATTTATGCCAGTTTGCTACTGGAAATTGATGAAAAACCACTACATACTCCTTATTCCGGGGTGTAATTTTGTGTGTCCCCGCAAGAAAGAGGGCTTAGCAAATGGCTTCCGATAAACAAAATTTACAAGACGCATTTCTCAATCAAGTGCGCAAGACCAAGGTTCCTGTCACCATATTTTTGATCAATGGTGTGAAACTTCAAGGCGTGGTGACATGGTTTGACAATTTCTGCGTCCTCTTGCGCCGTGATGGAGCCTCGCAATTGGTGTATAAACACGCGATTTCCACCATTATGCCAGCGCAGCCGATTTCGCTTTATGACGGTGAAGAATAGGCAATATGGGCAATACGCCAGATGCGCATGAGACCCATGCCTGGGTTTTACATCCCGACATAAAAACTGATTATTCCGCCCGTGCGGCGCAGGATGCTTTGGCTGAAGCTGTGTCTTTGGCCCATGCGCTTCCTGGGCTTGAAGTGATGGGTGAAACAATTGTGCGCTTGCCGCGCGCCCATCCGGGCAAGCTGTTTGGCAAGGGAAAAATTGCAGAGCTGGCCGAGCTGTTCAAAGCCGCAGAGATAGAGCTCGTGCTGATAGATGGGCATGTCTCGCCCGTGCAGCAGCGCAACCTCGAGAAAGATTGGGGCGTTAAAATCCTCGATCGCACTGGATTAATCCTTGAGATTTTTTCTGATCGTGCGCGCACACGCGAGGGGGTTTTGCAGGTCGAAATGGCCGCCCTAAGCTATCAACGCACACGTTTGGTGCGTGCTTGGACCCATTTGGAGCGCCAAAGGGGCGGGCTTGGGTTCGTGGGTGGACCAGGAGAGACGCAGATTGAATCGGATCGGCGGGCGATTGATATACAATTGGTGCGGTTGCAAAAACAACTCGACAAAGTGGTGAGGACCCGCGAGTTGCACCGATCGGCACGGGCGAAGGTGCCCTATCCGATCGTGGCGCTTGTGGGCTATACCAATGCCGGCAAATCCACATTGTTCAACTATATGACCGGGGCCAAGGTCTTGGCCAAAGATATGCTCTTCGCCACGCTTGATCCCACGATGCGCGCGGTGAAATTGCCCAGTGGCATGGATGTGATCTTATCAGACACGGTGGGTTTTATTTCTGATCTCCCGACCGAGCTCGTGGCCTCCTTCCGTGCGACATTGGAGGAGGTGACCGCAGCGCAACTGGTGGTACATGTCCGCGACATCGCCCATCCCGAAACCGCTGAACAAGCGCAGGATGTGAACACGATTCTAGAGACTTTGGGCCTGGACCGCGACGTGCCGCGCATCGAGATGTGGAACAAAAGCGATATCTTGGACCCGGGCGCCTCAGAGGCGCTGCAAAACGCGGCGGAGCGGGCGGATAATGTCTATATCACCTCAGCGCTGAGCGGCGCAGGTGTGCCTGAGTTTTTGGACGCTGTGTCAAGGCAGTTGACCCCTGATCAAACCCAATCAGAGCTCTCACTTGGCTTTGAGGAAGGTCGCGCGCGGGCCTGGTTGTTCGAGCAAGGTTTGGTCAGCACGGAGCAACAAACTCAAGAGGGCTTTTTGCTGTCAATCTCATGGACCGCACGGCAAAAGAAGGCCTTTAGCGATCTGTTTGGTCCAAAATTGGTGTCAGGGTCGTAACGCCGGTTGCACCCGCGCGGGCCAAAGTTTCATCCAATGTCATGGGCACATATTCCCCGCGGCGCCACAATTTGCCCAGGTTGTCGTAGTGCCGCGATAGGGGATGGCCGCTTTGTCCGGTTGAAATGATAAAAACAGAGCTGTCCGGATCGGCAAAATCATAGACCCCACGATAACCGCCTGCATGGACGTTCAGATAGGGGTTTGGCCCGGTGCCGCTGGTTTTGCCCCGTTGTAGGGTATGGTCGCCACCAGAGGTCGATTGCCGAATGTTTACAAACCACTTCAAGATTGGCACATCGCCCAAAACAGGGTGGTCATGGGTGGCTTGATGCGCCTCGCCCCAGCGCAGCGCAGTGATTTCGCTGCCATAGGTCTCGACCAATTCGGCAAGCGCATCATCCAAAGCTAAACGAGACATCTCAGCGCAGCTCTCCTGCCTGCGCGATTGCGCCACGTCACACCAAATACCGGCCCCTGCCACATCGCGAAAAACCCGCTCAATGAAGAGCGGCTCCGCATGGGTGAAGGCCTCATGCAACGGGCCAAGCTCATCGACTATGAGACGCTTATGCAAGGCACGGAGCCAGGCGGCATAGATCAAAGGCTCTGGCAAGTGTTCGTTCATCTCACCGTTCCAATTTGCCAAAAGATCCAAGGCGGTTTGACGTCTGCCGGCTGGGCTATCGGCTGGCACGGACTGTGATTGATACCAAAGCTCTCCTCCGATCAGCGGCAGAAGCGTGCGCGCGGTGGGCGATACGCTGTCCAATTGCGCTTCGATGAAACTGTCGCGGGTATGGGCTTCTCGGGTTTGCAACAGGCGCGTCATGCGCTGAACCCTTTGGCTGTCTCCCCAGTCAAAACTGATGTGTTCGGGAAAGCTGCGGTCGGTATATTTATTGTTGGTATGGCCCAAAACACCGCTGGCGGGGTTCAGAAAAACCGGGTTTACGGATGGATCAAACACGCCCTGCCAGCGGTTTTGCGCCAGCCAGCCGGCGCTTGGCATGCGGCCTTTGGATTGATGGCGCGGATCGCGTTTGGGTAAGGCGCCTATGGTGCGCATCGCAATCTGTTTGGAACCTGCCAAAGTGAGTATCTGGCTTGGAGCTACAAAAGCGCGCGACGCGACCAAGCCTTCCTGTACCGATTGCGCGGCCATCAGATCAAAGCCGGCTTCTATGGATGTGTCCTGGCTGGATAGGAGCGTCCATGCCACCGATGTGACGTGACCGGCGGGGGTCACAGTTTCGAGGTTGGCATGGCTTCCGGGCAAGACCGGGCCATTTTCGGTCCAGAACATCTCCAATGTGACGGGTGATTTGTCTTTAATCCGAACAATGCTTTGCTTTTTGACAAAGGGTTTGTAGCCCTGTGGTGTTTTATATTCACTCGGGTCCAGTGGGTTAAGTTTTTCGATAAATACATCCGTATCATCGAGATTTGAGCTGGTTAATCCCCAGCCAAGTTTTGCCGAGCGTCCGACCAAAACCAATGGGAGGCCAGGAATGGTACCACCGATGACGCCGCCCGTCGAAAGCTCAAGCCGGGCAAGATACCAAATTGACGGCGCGGTGAGTTCGAGATGTGGATCATTGGCCAGAAGCGTCCCGCGTGTGGCACTGCGGCCGGGCAGGGCCGCCCAAGCATTCGATGCCCCCGCAAGGGCTATGGGTTTGAACGGCGAGAGAGCTGAGTGCTCTCGTGCAGATGAGGTTTTAATGGGCGAGAGATCTGGAAATAGCCGCGTAAAATCTATGAGATCGGCTTGGCTATTACCCGGCATATCTGGAAGCAAATCCTTGATGCGATCACCCTCTAGGACCAAAGATGCACGCGCGCGCAGCACTTCTTGGTGCAGATGACTGGAAAGCTGAATCCCCATGAGCTTGACAATCGCAAGGCTATCGGCCGCAGTCCAAGGTGATATCGCATTGGAAAACATAAAAAATTCAGGCGCGCCACGCCCCAACGCACTCTCATTTATCTCACGGAGCCTGGCGTTTACCCCAAGCGCATAGGCATCCAGTTTCGCGAGCGTATCAGGCCGAAGAGCCGACAGAGATTGACGCGCGGCACTATAGATCGCCAAGCGCCGCACTGTCATATCAATCGGCAGAGTGGCCTCGCCAAAAAGCTCTGAGAGCCGCCCCTGCGCCGTTCGGCGCAGCATTGTCATTTGCCAAAGACGATCTTGGGCATGGGCATAGCCTAAGGCAAACAGCGTGTCGTGATCATTTTTGCCGAAAATATGCGGCACATTGGCCGTATCGCGCACAATCTCGACCGGGGCAATAAGCTGTTCGAGCTGCACGGTCTTGGTGTATTCCGGCAGGGATCTCGATAACACATACCAGCTGAAAGCAAAAAACAAAGCGCCTAGGACAGCCAGGCTGAGAATGAGACGCATGAGCCATACAAATATGCGATCCATAGGGTACTTTCACTGGCAGTTCGGCGCATCGCCCTGCATTTCGGCCTTAATATTGTTTATTCTCAGGTTTTTATGGTATGATCCGTGTGTATTTCGTCCCCTCAAGGGTGGCACCGAGACGCAGTCCAGCCTGTGCGAAGACCACTGCAATCACCGGATTAAACGTGGTGGTGGTGTCGGCTGCGAAGGAGTCGCCTTGATCGCGGTAGGCATATTCAACATTCGCTCCGGCGACCCAGCCCGGTGACGATCTAAACCCAGCCAATGCGTCATCGGTCATAAAAAATAGAACATGTGAATATTGCTGCGCGCCAACTTGCAACCCGGCGCTGGCCCCTGCCGCAGAATAGTAATCCACGTTAGAGCCTCCAACCTTCAGTGCCCCGCGCCCAAAACTGCCGCCCAAGCCAAAACCAGCTTCGGTAATCAAAGGCATGACCAACATGCCGCTGGCGTTCTTAGCCAATTGCTGGGTGCCGGGGTAGGTGTCAAACATCACTTGCAAACTTGTCTCAACGGCCGCGTCGATTTGCGGTGCCTTATTGGACCCGATTGCATTGGAACAGGCCGCTGTGCTGCCGAGAGCAAGAAGGCCAAGTGAGAAATTTCGTCGTGTTGTCTGTGTCATGTGAGCTCCGCCTGTCGCTGTCCGATTTTTCGGATCTGCTTTCAAATTTATACCAATTCCCGATGGCTGTCACTAGGGTGCTCAGGTTCACTTCGCGGCGTTTAAGATTTCGGCAACCTCTGGCGCAA
>Ga0257126_1001033_pt1 | contig 20790 bp, 19 predicted proteins | sample SI060_120mmetaG_FD_190151 | JGI IMG/M metagenome (GOLD analysis project Ga0257126, IMG submission 190151) | Marine microbial communities from Saanich Inlet, British Columbia, Canada - SI060_120m | ecosystem: Environmental > Aquatic > Marine > Inlet | place: Canada: British Columbia | collected... | reverse complement strand
CGGTATCACGTCAAGACTTCGAGCAATCGGTCTTGCTCTGCAGCCATACGCAGTTCCATAGCGATGCGTCGTCCACTGGACATTGGCTTTCTCCAAGTTGCGTTTCCATACGGGTGTCCAACGCTGACGTGGACGTTTGTTCCGCCACCCAATCGAGGGGCAACGTCGTAGATGTAGTAATTCATATCCTTGTCAATACAGGTTTGCAAACAGAACGGTCCAATGATACCCGGGTCGTAGTGTTCTTTGCTGGCGGTGATGAATCTCTCTCCGAGTTCAAACGCTTTCTCAAGCAGTGATTCTCGAATCGTTGCTGTGTTGTGACCTACGACGGTCATCTCAGGGATTTGTTGATGAGCGGGCATGGTCATCTGCTGAGGAGCAGAAAGACGAACATGACCGTCGAGAGAAGACTCGAATCTCCAATCGACACCGAGCAATTCGAGTTTTTCACCTTCTTCAGCCAACGGACTATAGAAAAAGTTGAGGTTGAACACTGGGCCGATGACGTAGCGTTCAATGCGAGCTCCAGCAAGTGATTCTTCATCGATGACGCCTTCTGCGAGAAGGGTTTGAGACTTCTCTTGGTATTCTGCATAGGATGCGCAGGTGAAGAATCCACGCTCGAGTTTCTTCTGAGCGTGGTGCAACTTGACGATGACAAGGCAGTCGATGTCTTGCGGGTCGGCAATGGCTTCAGGGTACGGCAATCCAGCCTTATCCAAAATCCAGTAGTAGTCTTGTTCTTCGGTTCGCTCTTCCATACGGAGCATGTTTCGTGAACCGAACAAAGGCACCTTGAACGTGTCTTCAACATCTGCAATCGAAGAGTACGAGGTAAACGATCGGTTCGGGATGTAGACCACGTTACGCTTGCGCATTTCTTCTTGCATCTCTTCCTTCATGACGTCGTTAAACGATGGCATGACTATGGCTTTGTCAACCATTCCTCGAACCACTCGTCCAGATTGAGAGCGGTGCGCTTTGAAGTAATTGGCGTAGGTCTTGTGACGGCCTTCTTTGCAGTAAGCAACGGTTGGGAATCCTTCCTCAATGGCTCCGTCGCAGATGTCCAATGCCGAATGCGAAGCGGTCATTCCGATTCGGAGTTTCATTCGGTCGTAATCTTCGACGATGGATGCGATATCTTCTTTCGACAGCATAGTGTTCCCTCGATAATGTAAGTGTAGAAGGGGGGGTCTTTCATCTCATCGGATTGATGAAGTTCAGTCGTAGCGCTGAAGTTGCATCAATTCATCGGTAGAGAGTGTCTCTCCTGACATCAACTTGCCCATCAAATCTTGGACCTCAAGACGTGCATTCGGCCGTTGTCCAGCACCTGCACTTGCACCACGCATTGCACGGAGCATGTCTTGAATCGAGTGCAAGCATCGCAAGGACACGATGTATGCACGGTGGTTCTTGTCAGCCTCTTTCTTCGAAGTTCGCAACTTGCGGTGAGCAGATTCTGCCTTCTCTCGTTGGTTGTCGACTTCTTTGTTCCACTGGAGCATCAAATCGTGAGCTTCTTGTGCAGCCTCAGCGGCTTGCTCGACAGCAGAGTGTGCAGTCTCTTGAGCTTCCATAGCGATGCGAAGTGCTTCGCGGGATTCTTTGAGGTCGGTGTTGGAGTCTTCTGAACTCTTCATCTTCTGAATCTTTGCGCTGATTTCCTTCATGCGCTTCATGACCTTTGTTTCGTTCTTGCCGGTGTGGCGTCCCATTTCGAATTCATTTTCCAAACGGATCAGTTCACGGCGGAGGGAGTGGATGGTATCTGGGCGGTCTCTTCGACCACGTCGTCCTTCATCGCGTTGTGGAGCGGCTTCTGGACCCTTTGCTTCATTGAGTGCGTCTTTTGCTTCACGAACCAACTTGTTTGCTTCAAGTCGAGCGCTCTTCTTTTCTCGAACAATTTCATTCATTTGTTCACGGATTTCACGTTGTTCTCGAACTTGTACAATAAGTTCTCGAACTTCGCCGTTCATCTCGTTTCGTGTTGCGGTGAATTTCTTGGAGTTTTCATTACACTCGTCTCGAAGAGTACGGTATTTTGTAGCCTTTTCATCGACCATCTTTCGTCGTTCTTCGAGTTGAGGTTTTAGTTCATCCATTCGTATCTCACCTGGTCGTGGAAGACTCCCATCTTCTCACTGGCCTTGCGACCGACCCTTTACATTTAATCTCTTCACTTCGAAATCTAGAGCAAAGCGGCTCATTGTTGGCTAAATATTTGCCTCTCTAAGGGAGAAGAGCATTGAACCGGACCGTTGCTTCATCGAGCATATGGCGCAATTGACCAAGGTTTGAGGAGACTGAGCATCGGACTACTAACACACGGTTTCCTGAGAGTTCTTGAACGATTACTGTGCCGTTTTCCCCGTTGAGTGTCACTCTTCCGTTTGAAAACGATGGGTCGAGAAGTGCAATGGCCTTTCCCAAGTGTTGGACACTGTCGTCGTGCTGCGGTTCACTGAACAAGACGAAACCTTCACCGTCGAGTAGAGCAGCACCGGTGACGCCGGATTGCGCTGCTATGTCACGAAGTAGGAGGGGTTCCATGCGTCATCGAAGCATCGGGGGGGCATAACCTTTGACCCACAAGGAAGTCTCGCATTCGCCGTCTTATATCGGACCTTTCATCAAGTATCCGAGGCCGGATGCATAGTAGTTAGAAAGATGCCGAACGACCGCTAAGTTTCTTGATGTATAGAATTTCTGAGCACGAATATTTTCTGCTTTCACCTCAAGTTGAATGGTCTTCTTCCCCTCTGCAAGTGATGCCTCTACCAAGTGACTCCAAGCTTTTGCGCCCCATCCTGCTGATTGGAATTCCGAATCTATGACAAAGGCCGCTATTCGAACACCATCAAGCTCGTGCGGCAGTGCCCACATGAGTCCGAGTAACGCATCTGGATGTGGGTATTTACTGTTGTCGAGCAGGAGCATGTTACCTGCCCATTGAGGAATCGGTAAGTTCGATATCGAATCCAATGTATACTGTTCTCCGGTCTCTTTCAGAAACAAGGCTCGTACTTTTTCTTTCCAGTCATTCGACAGCGACTTCGGTTCAAAACCGTACACCCACTGGATGTTTTCCATCGGCTACCCTCATTCTTTGCGACCCTTTTTCGATTGAGAACGCTCTCCACGTCGCACGGTCAAGTTGCGGTTTTGCTTCTTCTTACGTTCAGCCCTTCGATTTGATTTTGGCGTTGGCTTCGATGCGCCGACCGATGCAAGCCCGCCGCTGTTGAGCAACACATCAAGGTCAGTAAGGGAAAGAGCGCCGCCGGTTGCAGCACGTTGTTGGACTTCTTCAGGCCGTGGTCCTCTGTTACGAGGTTTCCAATCCGCTTGACCGGATTTTTGCTTGCGTGTTCGGTCTTTGTTGCCAGGTTTCCGACTCGAAGTTCCCTTGGCTGAAATTCGTGCCCAAGCGTCCAATCGTCCCTTCTCACGGCGCAACTGACGCATCTCTCTTCTCCGCTCTTGAATCACCTTGTTGAGCGAGTGGGCGTTTTGGTCAAATTGTCTTGCCTCACTGAATTCAGTGGTGATATTGGCGAGGATTGGTTCAGAATCAATCAATTCTGCACGAACTTCAGATTGTTTATTCTCAGTGATTTTCAAGTCCTTTACTGCCTTTTTCTGTTCACGGACCAGTGAAATAAACTCCTTGTGGGCAGCGTCAGCTTGGAGGGCTACTGCATGCATGGCTTGCAATTCAAAGAACCACGCAAACTGCTCTTCTTCACGCTGAAGTGACGGTACTTGGAAGAAGTCCACGTCGTCGGTAAGATTGTTGTAGACTTCTACAATGAGTTCCCGAATTCTGTACAGTGGAATGCCTATCTTCTGGTTGAGTTGGTCGCGCTTTTCCTGCAGTGCATTCATTTGGTCACTGCGAGGGCGAAGGCTACGTACAATCTTGCGGTGTTCGTTGCGCAAGTCGCTGGTTTCTTCGAAAAGTCCTCGAAGGGCTTGTGAGATTTTGATGTTGTTTTGTCGCTCTTGTTGAAGCATTTCAATGCGTCCGTCAAGGTCAGTGAGTTGTTCATTGTTGGCCTTGACTTTCAATTCAAAGTCCGCTTTCGAAAGTGGGCGCAAATCCTCAAAGAGATCTTTTTCTTCGATTGTTGGGAATCGTTCAGGGTTCTTTAGTTCACACAAATCCTTCCAAGGTTTCCCTTCGTTAAGCGCAAGCCAGAATCGGAAAAGTTCCTCTTGAATGTCAAGCGCACCCTCGGGTCGAAGTACTCGGCTCAGGTCATGTTCATGATTAAACGGGTCTTCAACCGGGAACGAGTGCAAGCCAAGCCGTGTCTTTCCGCCGGTTACAACGGCGGTTGAAGCGTGGGGTTTGCCATACTTCCATTTCTTTTCTTTCCGACTGATAGGTTGTCCGCTTCGAATCGATAGGACGTGTTCTTCCCAAGGCCGCTCAAGGACCAACTGTTTGATGAAATGGGAGAAGATTTCTCCAATCGATTGTGTGTTCTTTCCTTTGAGCAACTGTTCAGGGTTGTCCGACATTGTAAGGTCGTATTCGATTCCATCGACTTTGAGGTGCGTTCGCTCTTTGCCAGACTGTATGTTTGGAGCGACCGGTGGAGATGTCGTTTGAAGTGCTTGCAGCATAATGAGGCTCCAGGCATAGGACGAGAATGTTCCTCGAGCAGCGTCGCCAACATCGCGTTGGGATGCCCAATACTTGACGGCCAAGATGCTGTTTTGAATGCGCTCATCCATCTCTCCATAGCGCTTGAGCAGTGTGGTGTTATGCAAAGCTAAGGTGTTGTTAATCGAGATGTCCACCGGGATTTTCGTTCGTTCGTCGGTGAATTTAATGATCGGTACTTTCGCTGAGGCAATCACTTGAATATCTTCCATGTCCTGATTTTTCAAAGTATTCGATATTGAACGGAGAATTTTCTTGGGTTTCTGGTCATTAAACAAGAGGCAGAGATCCATATCGCCGCTTGAAAGAGAGAGTCCTGAGGCAGATGAACCAAATTGTCGCAACGAACTCCCCTTGAATTTCCGTTCGACGGTTCTTTTCAAATGCTCATACAACCCCTTACGCTTTTTGAGCATCGAAGCACTTGGACGTTGTTCGAAAAGGGTTTTTTCGATGTCTTTGGAGAGTTGGTCCATAGCTGATGCTTCCAAACTCTCACCGTTTGGCAACTCGAGTTTGTCGCACAGATACTGATGCACAAGTGGCCAGCGATGTTGCTGAGCATTGTCAAATCCCGTGATTGGGCATTCGTCACTCATTCCTCCTCACTTCCTTTGAGTTGCTTCTTTTTGGAGCGTCGGGAGTAGGTCGGTTTTGAGTCCTTCTTGCTGTTGTTAGCCCGTCGCCGTGCGTGGCTTGACGGTTCGCCGTTTTGGACGCGCTGGGCATTTTCGAGAAGTGAGTCAAACCCCTTGTCAATGTGATTCTGCCAATGTTCAATGCCTTTCTGGCTGCTGTCGAGGGCAAGTGCGAGGCGTTTTGTTCGAGCATCCGCTCGTCGCCTGTGAGCCTCTTGTTCAAGGTAGGTGTTGTGAAAGTATTCGTTTTCCGATGCGTGGTCGAGCAATGCATTGTGCGCCTTTTCGGACAACGAGAGTTGTTGGCGTGCCTCTTCATACAACTTCTTCATTGCGGCTTGCTCTTCCTGGTTGTCCTTTCTTTTCGACACCCATTCCTCATGCTGTAGGAGCAACGTCTTCATCTCTTTGATGTATTTTTGTTCAGTTTTGTGGTTGCCAGCATTGGTTTCCAATTCGTGTTCAATCTTCTTGAGCTTGTCTTCAAGTTTGGATTGAGCCCACTCAGGATTTGCTTGCTTTACGCCACCTGCGTTAGCGATTGTTTCTCGAATCTTGCCAGCCTCTTTGAAAAGGTCTCGTGCCTTTTTACGAGCCGTATTTCTTTCCTTTTTCAGATTTGCAACTTTGGCGTTCACTGCATCCCGTTGCTCTTTGGCACTTCGGGCCAAAGGTTCTGCCGCACGAAGTTCGTCTTGACGAGCATCAAGTTGTTCGGGGATGGTCTCAGCAAGCCGTTCGCGCCGGTGTAAAATGGACTTTGCCAACAAGGCAGGAGTCATTTCCAGCAACTCGTCAGGACCCATACATTGTGCGCCAGTCTCCAACCTTCAATAAACATGGCGTAGTGTCTTCATTAGGCGAGAAAGTGAAGAACCCCCGTGCAGAGGGTGAAGCATGGGCAGGGGTGAGGCCAGTCAATCGAAGTCGTTGGCATTGTGCATCACGGCTCTCTTTTTGACCTGCCTGATGCCGTTGGTAAGTGCGGCCGGAGGCGGTGCAGTACTGGATGTAAGCAGTTTCTCACTTGCTGACTTCGAGACTACCGAGGACTCATCATACGATTTACAATTTGACATCGTCGAACTCCTCTCAAGCGATGCAGAAGTCGAAGTGCAAGTGGAACTTTCTTCTCTTGACGGCACCCAATTCGCTGCATTGAGCCAGAATCTCACCGTTTCAGCGGACTCTACTTTGGCCGTCCAATTTGCACTCACATCGCTTCCATACGGATACACAAACGTCGATGTAGAGATTCTTGGCGAAGTTGGCTCTCCGAACTCAACACAAGCGATTACCGTATCTCGAACGCTTCATCGGCTTCAACCCGCAGACATTTCATTGGCATCTTCCGGCCAGATTCTTCTCTCCGGTTTGACTTCAGAGGGCTTGTCCACGGGGAATGTTTCAATCCATGACGGCGATTATCTACGTACTGAAGTTGCCGTTATCAACGATGGTGATTTTTCCTGGACAGGCACACTTTCCCAATCGCTGAATGTACAGTCTGTCTCTGAGAATCAAACAACCTCTGATCTCACGGTCGATGCACAATCAAGTTTGATTGTCTTCTTCACAAGCACATTGCAACTTGTAGAGGGCTCAGCGAGCCTTGAACTTGCACTGAACGATACCGGTGACGGCGACTCGAGCGACGAATCAAGATCCCTTACGTTTGAAGTGTCTCCTCCACCTTTGCCGCTGATGACGCTTACTTTTTCTTCAGACATGGGCGAACTTACTGCCGGTGATACAGTCGAATGGAATCTTTCAGTCCACAACACTGGAACGCTGGATTTCGATGGGCAAATTGTGTGCACGTTCGGACAAGAAACGGTTTACGATGAATCGTTGACTCTTTCGATAGGATCTATGGAACTTATTTCACTTCAATCAACAGCTCGTCCTGACCTGTTGTCTTGCTCTGTGCTTGGCATGCGTATTTCGACTCTATCGACTTCCACTGTTTCGCTTGCTTTTGATATTGAATCTGCAGCATTTGAGTTCGCTGGCTCAAGTATTCCTGCAGTTTTGAACGGCCCTTGGCACGATGGTGATGAGGCTATGTTCTCGATGCTTGTTCGTAACCATGGTGAGCAGATGGGTCACGTGATGTTGGTATGTGAAACACTTGGAGTTGAATACGAAAGTAACACGCTGTTATTGGATGTTGACGCTGCGGGTGAGGTCAGTGTATCTTTGCCGCTGTCAACGGTTGGCGATCAGGCAGTCAATTGGACACTCTCATCGACAGACGGCTCGATTGATTCCGGTCTCAACGGTACTCTAATGGTGCCTGTTGCAGCTCAGCAAACATTGACTCCGAAGATTACGTCGGTAGCGTGGGATGCAGTGAACGGAGTCACATTCGAATGGTCTGTTGAGATGAGTGAAGGTATTGACCGGCCAGTTCGAATTCGTCTCGGTTATACCGAATCAGGATTGGACGTCTACCCCATGGACTACGAAGTAATCCTCTCTGAAGGCATGACGAACGGTGCATTCACTGTTGGTTTTGTTGATTCCGAGCGAGTTTCCATCCGTGCAACACCACTCAACTGGACCACTGGTTTCGGTTTTTCGAGTTTCAGTTTGAGCATTCCCGACGAGCGTCCATCGTATTCAGTCGACTTCAATCCTCTCTCTGCCCCAAACAGACCGTTGCCCGGCCAAACCGGTTCAGTCACTGTTCAAGTCCGAAACACAGCAGATATTGCCGGTGCCGAAGGATACCTTGTCGTTTCCACGCAGGGAGGTCTTTTCCTTGGTCAGAAACAAACGGATGCTTTAGGTGCAAATTCTGATTCAAATTATCAATTCTCATTCGAGTGGCCGGACTTGGATTCTGCCCCACTTAAGGTGACATGGGTTGTTGGCGACAGCAGTTTCACTGCGACAAACACATTCCAATCCGGAGTTGTTGTGGTTGATGAAGCATCGTTTGAATTCCCATGGGTTGGCGTCATTGGCGGGGTAATGCTGGCCGTAGTCCTCGGCGCAGTCATCCGAATCTATCAAAACAGAAGTACGGATTCTTCTGTTGCTAAGCCGGAGAAATCGATTTCCTCGAAGAAGAAGCAAAAAGCAGCTAAGGCAACAAGTGTTGAGAAAATCCAAATTGGCTGTCCCGAATGCGACAGACAACTACGGGTGCCAGCAGATTACGGTGGACAAGTTCGTTGTCCTGATTGCTCGAATCGCTTTGATGTGACGCCTCGTATCGACTCTTCAAGCGAGGAAGTCGAGGAAGTCGAGGAAGGGCCAGCCGTTGAATCGGACGGTAAGATTGAGATTCACTGCCCTGAATGCACACAATCACTACGGATTCCAGAAGATTATACTGGCTCAGTTCGTTGCCCTGCTTGTGAGGAAGTTTTTTCAGCAGTACAGCCTGAGTAGATTTGGGTGAGTGCATGAATGGACATTTTCGAGAGTTTGAGGATGAATACCTCGAGACAATGTATGAGTTTTATGAAAAACAGCCGGACCTTCCGGTTCGTAACGGCGACCTCGCCGGTGCTCTCGGCATTTCTCCCGCTTCGGCTACAGAAATGATTCAACGGTTGGCAGGCAAAGGCATGGTTGACTACGTGCCTTACAAAGGGGCGACTCTTACAGAAAAAGGAATGATTCACGGGCAGAAAATGAAGCGTCGGCATCGTCTAGCCGAAGTTTTTCTGGAGAGCGTTTCGTTTCAAGGGGATGCCCACGCAACCGCCTGTCGCTTGGAGCATGCCATCGACGACGATTTGGAAGTCGCACTCACACTTTTACTCGGTGAGCCGCTCCTTGACCCAAGCGGTCGAGATATTCCGCTTGCCTCGTCAGATATCGCAGAGCGCGTTGAATCTACAAAATCACGTTTATGCTCACTCGCCAATCTCTCCGTAGACGCAAGTGGGACTTTGGAAGCCATGTTCCTCAGTGCTTCTGAAGTTGAAGTGTTGGAGTCACAGGGATGTAAAGTCGGCATTCAAATAACCCGCTCTGAGGCTGGTTATACGCTTCCGAATCAATCGAATATCGTAATGTCGCCGGTACTTGCCTCTAAACTCCTCGTTCGCATTCATCCGGCTTTGAACTGATGTAACACTTTAGTGCAAGAGACGGGTGGACTGTGTATGGTTGAGGAACTGGTTGATTCATTTGAAGATGAAAATCAACAATCAACTTCAGAAGAAAGCATCCTTACCTCTGAGCGTTTTTGGTTTGCCATAGATCGTCAATTACTCGGTTCAGGCTTGCGTCTTGTTCTCATTTTACCGGCATTTTCGTTCTTCACTTATTTCGGAGCACTTGCTTTTTCGGCAACATCTCCAAAATGGTGGTCGCAAATCGAACCGACGGTTGGAATAAGTTTCGCCATGGCTCTGACCGCCCTTACTTTTGTTCTCCTGCTCGGATACATTCTTGCCCAAACATTCCATCGACATCGAGTTGAATTGTCTCTCAACAACTTTGAACAGGAAGTTGAGCGGCTTAACGGCGAACATTTGTCGGTACAGTCCTTGCACGGCTATGAAAGTCTCGCAGATCAGTTGTCTGGCGCTAAATCAAAACACACTTGGTCGCTTTCTTTTGGTATTCTTTCAAGCCTTCTTTTGATTGTAATCTTCTTTGTAGATATCGCTTCACTTAACGGACGAATCATGCTCTTGCTTTCTTTCTCAACGCTGATGCTTTCACTCTCTCAGCATTTCCCAACACGTTCCTATCCGTTCAATATGGACGAACGTACAGGTTTGTTGAAGGCGTACAACCCGCCAATTCACCCTTCTACCCTCGAAATGGTGTTTGACGACCTCGTTAAAACCCACATGGACCCACTCCTGCGCTCGGTTTACGAAATCTATTCGAAGGAATTAGAACAATGCCTCAAGAGAGGAACAGATCCACAGTATGCTCGGGAGAAAATCTTGATGACGCTGTATCGGCACTCCAAAGGTCTTGATTTTAAAACAATGGAATCTGAACTTTCCGAAGTATTGACCAAGAAAGGAATGGATCTCGTTCGTAGCCACCCAGTCTTTACGATTGAGGAATGGCTTTCGATTATTGACCACATCGAACATGCGTGTCCTGCATTCTTCAGGATGATTGGTCGAATCGAGGAGGACCTTGGGGCAGGCCGAGCCGCTACAAACTCCGATATTGTGTTTGAAGTGGACATGGAGAATGTTGTTCATGAACGTGCCAACCTGTTCACGCTGATCCACAATCTTTCAGACACTCCGAGAAACGTCGTCCTGCGTGTCCAATCGCCCGATTTCCGACCGCACGACATTGCCATGACCTATCGGCTCAACCCAGGTGAAAAACATTGGTGGTCTGCAAAGGCACTTCCACTGGCTGCAGAGGGTGATGAGGATGTTCTCGGACTCATGTCTGGTCTTCTTAGAGACGGTACAGTCGCTTGGCAATCCTTGCTCCCTGAGCGCTTTGGAGAAGCCACCGTCTCCGTTCGTCTTGAGGAACAAAGCGGTGACCTCATCATTGGAAGACAGATTAACGTCCGAGTTCGAACGAAGTTCCTTGAACGCATCCTCGGCTTCTCATCGGTTACTACAGGCCTACTCGGTATCCTCGGTATATCGGCTGCTGTGTTCATTAAAATCAGCGAAATACTCGGTGACATCGGTGTGTAATTGCCTTTTCACTCATGGGTAGATTTGAAATGGGTCACTCTGTGCAGTAGCCATGCGCGGAAGACCAGACGATGCGACACCAAGTCCTGATGCTGAATTGCGAGAAGAATTACAGGGCATGGAAGCACGTGTTCGAAAGATGCGAAACACTCGCAATTCGTTCAGTGATCAGGCTCGTACTGTAGCGGATAAGCGCAATGCAGTACAAGGACAATACAAGGAACACCGAGAGAAGGTCGACCTCGTACTTACCGAGATTAAAGCGATCCGTGCAGAAATCAAGATGTTCAAGGAGAAGCGTAATGCTCTCCAGCAGCAACTTCGAGAAGTGATCAATCAAGTGAAAGGTCGGCGCGATGAAAAGGGCGAAAAGAAGTCAGCAACCGCAGAGTATGCCAAGTTGCAACGAGAAGTTCAATCTCTCGAAAAGACCTTCGAAACCTCTTCTGTAGGTCAGAAGAAGGAAAAGGAAATGATTAAGAAAATCAAGGAAATGAAACTTCGAATCAAGGAATTGGCTCCTGAGGTGACCCAATTTGAAATGATTAACGTTGACCTCAGCGATATGGACTCAGCAATCAAACTGCTTCGCTCTGAAGCTGACGCTGCACACCAAGATATGCTCGAAGCAGTTGGCCGTGCAGATGCGATTTCCAAAGAAGTTGACGAAGCATTCACCCACCGAGACTTCCTCAAAGCGGAGGGCGACCGATTCCACAACGAATTTTTGGAATTGCGTCAGAAGTCTGACGACATGCACAACAAAATCACTGAATTGATGGTGGATGTCAATAAGGTGCGTGACAAGTTGAACATGGCTCGTGATGAGCGAAAGTCATGGATGACCGACCACAATGCATCCGTTAAGGCCGAAATGAAGACCGGTGCAGAATCCGAAGAAGTTGCAGACGAATTGGTTTCGAAACTTCTCAATTCTGGCGGAATCACCTTTGGTGGTATCGGTCAAGGCGATACTGGCAGCTCCAGCAAGCGCAAATCCAAGTCTGGTAAAAAGAAGTCAATGCGCAAGATCGACATGCGTGCATCACGCCGACGCTGAGGTTTGAACATGTATGGGGTCATCATGGCAGGTGGCCAAGGCTCTCGTCTTCGCCCACTTACGCTCACTCGACCTAAACCAATGGTAGAGATTCTCGGCCGTCCAGTCATTGATTTTGTCAAAGATGCAATGCAAGAAGCTTCCATTGACACCATCGTTGTCACGACCGGGTACCGCGGAGAACAACTTGAGCATCATGTTGAGTCCTGGACGCATGGAGAGCATCCGATTCATGCATGGGTCAATCAAGAATCGACGCCGATGGGTACTGCAGGTAGTGTCCGACTCCTTTCCGAACACTTGACTGAAACGTTCGTTGTAGGCTCTGGTGACTCTGTCGCCTCGTTCGACATTGGTGCACTTCTTGATTCACATCGTCAAAGCGGTGCGCGAGTCACAATGGCGCTTTGGGAAGTTGATGACCCAACTGAGTTTGGTATCGTTGGACTTTCACACTCACATTTAGGTGAACTTGATGGGGGACTCCGGGAAGGCTACATTTGCAAGTTCAAGGAAAAACCCAAGTCTGGTGAAGCATTTAGCAACGTGATTAACGCTGGACTCTACATCATTGAACCTGAAGTTTTGGCTTTGGTACCAGAGGGTGAGAAGTTTGATTTTAGCAAACAACTCTTCCCGATGGTGCTCGAAAAAGGCTGGCCGATGTATGCGAAAACCATTGACGGTGTTTGGTTTGATGTTGGACACCCATCTGAACTCATCCGTGCGCAACACACGCTCATTGAACAACGAAGTTCTCTGCCTTTTCCTCTTCCAGAAGGTGAGTTCAAGGGGAACAGTTTCATCTCGTCCTCGGCAGAGATTCTCGGGGAGATTGAAGGTTCAGTTGTATCGTCGATGAGTCGCATCGACTTGGGCAGCACTCTCAAAGATGTTCTCGTGATGTCCGGTTCGAAAATAGGAAAGGATTGCAAAATCACCAATACCGTTGTCGGTGAAGGTGTCGATATTGGCACCGAGTGTATCTTGCAGAATGTCATACTTGGGGACGGAGTGATTGTTGAGGCTGGTAGCAATCTCAAGGACTGTCGAATTCCGAATACGAACTAATCATGTTGGCGTTTGACTCAAATACCTTGGGTTGTCGCAAGAGCCATATGTCCTCTCGTGCCACACCCGTTCGAAGTTATGATCGCACCTGGGAGGAGATTGAGGAAATGCTCAACCGGGCAGAAGCAAAGCGGGCTGAATGGAAGGTTTGGTTTGATGAATGTCGCAAAAATGAAGACCGTGACGGAATGAAAGAAGCTGCACGAAATCACAAGGCATTGGACGGGGTCGTAAAGACGCTCAAGTGGGCTCTCGGGGAAGAGGGTATATCCAATCCTCTAGAGTGATTACCAACCACGCTGATCCATTCGGACTTCAAGTGTTTCTAATTCGTCGCCCTTCATTGGATCTCCAATCGTCATCGCCATAGCCTCAGTAACCTTAGCGGCATCATCGTAGTGTGCTGTTGCAAGAACGATTGCATCAGCCATCGTTTTTGGGTCGGACGACTTGAAGATTCCAGAGCCGACAAAAATGCCATCCATGCCAAGTCTCATCATGTGAGATGCGTCAGCAGGAGTTGCTATGCCTCCGGCTGAGAAAGTGACTACAGGGAGTCTTTCCATGTTCTTGACTTGGTTAAGAATCTCAAGGATGTCGTTGTTCATGTTATCATCGATCGCACCAAACGGGGTCATTGGGTGGTGGCCTGGAAGTTCTGATGTGTCTGCAAGAACACGGTATCGATCAACAATGATGTTGGAGACCTTTTCCAATCCTGCGTCATCCAATGACTGGATTTGGCGGATTTCTTGGTCAATGAGCCTTGCGTGAGTTACTGCAGCAACGAGGTTTCCAGTTCCTGCCTCACCTTTGGTTCGAATCATTGATGCACCTTCGTAAATGCGTCGTACCGCTTCACCAAGTCCTGTGGCGCCACATACAAACGGAATGGAATAGTCGTTCTTGTTGATGTGGAAGAAGGGGTCGGCAGGGGTCAAAACTTCTGATTCGTCGACCATATCCACACCCATGGATTCGAGGATTCGTGCTTCTCCTTCGTGCCCGATGCGTGCTTTTGCCATCACTGGGATGGAGGTACAATCGAGAATACCTTGAATCATGTCAGGATGGCTCATACGGGCCACTCCACCGTCTCTTCGGATGTCAGCAGGAACACGTTCCAAAGCCATAACTGCAACAGCACCAGCGTCTTCGGCAACTGCTGCCTGTTCTGGGTCGACGACATCCATAATGACGCCGCCCTGTTGCATACGAGCGAAACCTCGCTTGAGTAAATCGCTGCCGTTTCGCAGTTGCGTAAAATCTGTTCGAACCATACTAATCAATTTCTCCTTGAGCGCGACCTTCATGAACATTGGTTTAAGCCATGAGTCTGTAAAGTGAACTCAGTCGCTTGCAAGAACCGGTGAATCGCCTTCTGCAACTTCAGCATCAACAGCTTCGTCAGCGTTGCGATCAATCCATGATTCTTCTTCTTCAGGAACATCGGTATCTGCAAAAATAGCGTCAACTGGACATTCTGGAATGCATGCACCACAATCGATGCATTCGTCAGGATCAATGACCAAGTATGTCTCGGCTTCTCTGAATGCTTCAACAGGGCATACTGCAACGCATTCTTGGTATTTGTGATCGACACAGGTGCTTGTTACTACGTGGGTCATGGATATTCCTCGTCCGACCCAAGAACTCGCCATACATGAAGGCTTTGAAACAAAACTCAAACAAAATGTTGCCTAACCTTGTCCTTCATCCTTTGAATTTCGAGGTAAAATGCGGAAGTAGAGACCTGCTAGAGCAATCGAAAAAACTCCGACCCCAATCGCTACCTTCGCTACGAATGCGTTGGTGTTGGTTGATGTGGAATCTATGTCTTGAGTTTGTGGCTCATCGGTTTGAGGGTTCGTTGAATTGTTCGAATCGGAGGTTGAATGTTCACTCAATTGGTTGGTTGAGTTGTCAGAATGATTTGATGAAGTCACTTCGCCGTTTGGTGTAGCATCACAGCCGTCTGGAATGCCGTCAATATCCGTATCTATAGAATCTTCACTGCCTTCACAAACATCCTCTGCGTTTGAGATGCCATCCGAATCATTGTCGAGGAGTTCGTCACATCCATCCGCAATCGAATCGTTGTCGATATCAATGGAATCATCAAACCCTTGACAAGCGTCGTTTTCATCAACAATTCCGTCGCCATCCGAATCAACATAGTCATCGCAACCGTCCGGCAAGGAATCGTTGTCAAGGTCTATTTTGTCATCATGTCCTTGGCATACGTCGAACGGGTCGTTCGTCCCGTCGTCATCAGAATCGTCTACACACCCGTCGCCATCTCGATCCCATGGATGTGCATCTTCGGATGGGCACGAATCCGTTGAATGTTCGATATAAGAACCGGGGGTCATGTTTTTGTCACTGAATGCCGAAAAATTAGGCGCATATCTTCTCGCCTTGAAAAGGGCATTTCCAAGTGCAACAGACACATTTCCAGCCGGTATTTCTTCGCCCTGAGTCATCGTGCCTTGATTTGAAATCGGACTCACGTATTTCCACACAATTTCACCGTTCAAATCTACTTCATACAGTGTTCCCGTTGTGCCATCTGTGACCAGTGTATTGCCGTTCAGTAACCGCTCTGCACCGGAGACAATCTGTGCATACATCTCACTGCCTTGATTCCACGACCAGTTTGGCTGTTGGGGTCCCCACGTGTTGTTGCTTAGCAGCGGATAAGTGCCGTTGTCGCCCGGAAGTCTGAGTACGTCGACTGAAGAGTATCCGTAATTCTGTCCTCCACCGTTGTTGAATACGATGAGGTCTCCTTCGCCTTCTCTGCCTGGTTCAATCCATTGGATGTCGTGTTGTCCGAACAACTTCTGTTCGCTTGATAGACCTGCATCGTAGACTTGCTGATTTCCCCATCGATAGAGAAAGTCTCCTCCCTTGCCAGAAAAACCACCGGTATGACCTGCAGCCTCTTCGGTCGTTGTGCTGTGGTCAATAATGTAGACTTCATTCATGTTTTTGCATGAGATGGCGATTTGGTCGAGGAGTTCGTTGTAATCAATGCCGTTGCAGTGCATCCAATCAGCACGGCCGGCTTGGTTGCCAGTGGCACCTACATAATTGATGTCAAGCAACTCTGGATGGTCTCGAACGACACCGTAATTGTCTTTTGAAGCATCATAATCCTGGATAAGGTGGTCCCAAGCGTGCCATTCCCAAACGATGTTTGCCTCATTGTTTTCTAGAGGCTCGATTTCGATAATGAAATCCGGCCACACATTTGCATTACCGCCAGGGGCATCACTCGCTATCGCTGGGTTTCTTCCTGCTTGCAGAGCCTCCGATTCCGTTTTATCTTCCCATGCAATTGCCAATATATTCCCGTTTGGCATAGGTTCGATATCATGGTGTGTGATGTAAGATGTCGAGGAGAACTCCCACGACCATTCAGCAGTTCCATCCCATCCAATCCGTTCTATTTTACCTGCAGTTCCTCCTCCACTGAAGTTGCCTACCGCTTGTTGAGATATGTCAGCGCTCCGTAACAGATCTCCGTCGGGGAGAAGGTACGATGACATGCCCGGACGATGTTTACCCGGGGAGTCCCAACTGTGGACCTCTCTACCTTCGTAGTCGATGAGGAAACTTTCCGACGAAGAAAACGGTGAAAACAATGTATACCCTATGTCGATTGAATCGGTGCAGTAAACAAGACCCACCGTCCACGTCGAATTACGGTCTGCATTGCACACAGGTGCTTCATTCATGCTGGGCTGATGTTCAGCTGAAATTGGCACGGTGAGGCTGAGCAGCATGAGGGCAGTAAGCACAACCGCCCTCAGCCTGATACTCATGAACCACGGTTGCTCGGACTCGACTTCAACTTAGCGTTCAGTCGACTTCATTCAATCAGCCATCTTTTGATTCTGTTTCATTGCTTGTTCAATGACCTTCATGCACTCTTCTTTCGGATCTTGTCCAGGGTAGACTTCGACCTTCGTGTGGCATTTGATGGTTGAAGCATGTCCTGACGATGCTAGAACTGCCTCACCGTTGACAAAGGAATGGAACTCAAGACGGAAGTGCAGGGTGTTGTTTTCATCGTAGCGTTGCTCGACTTCTCGAGCAAGGGTCTGCAGGTTTTCTTCTCCAATTTGCGCAAGAGACACGAGGGACTGTTTCTTCTTTTTACAAACTCCAGTAACCATGTGGATATCCGAGCCGTGGTAGGAAGTAGTGCGTTCAATCTCGACCAGTTCAGGGTCGCCCACCAACCAAGCAATAGCCTCTGCCACTACTGTTTCATCTTCAACTGCGCCGACGGTTGCACGCCAGGTGATATGGTGTAGGCTCACACCCTTCCGTGCCCCTTCATGCTCAAGAGTTTACCGAACCATCGAGGATTCAATTGTCTATATTGACCCATCTTTGTTTAAGTGAGCGAAGAGACTTCTTCAAATAGGGGAGGGAGGTCGCCAACCTGCAAGTGGGGTAGCCCCCGCAAACACACACCCCGAGATGATACCATGGCAAAAAAGATTAGTGTAAAGGCACGTGCAGCAGCACGTAAGCAACGTGACAAGTGGAAGAATAAGATTTGGTACACCATTCGTGCCCCACGAACACCATGGGATTTTAAGAAAATAGGAGAGACTCTCGGGGAGTCCGATGAATACATTATCGGCCGTGTGTACGAAATGACACAACAAGAATTCAATGGCGACTTTACCAAGATGCACGTTATCCTCCGATTCCGTGTTCACGAATGTGTCGGGCAAGACGCTCTAACCACATTCATCGGTCACCACCACCAAACCGACCACATCCGTCGTCAAATCCGTCGCTACCGTGGTAAAGTCGACGATGTCGTCGATGTCGTTTCGACAGACGGTTACTTGATTCGACTCAAGCCACTGATTATCACTCAAAAGCGAGTTCAGACTTCCATCAAGCAGGCTATGCGTGCTAAGGCTCGAGACATGATTATCGCTTTTGCTTCCAAGGCAACCTACTCCAAGATTCAAACTCAGATTCTTGACGGAACCCTTGAAGAAGAAATCCGAAAGGCAGTCAAGCCGATTTACCCCGTAAAGTCCGTCGCAATCCGTAAGAGTCAACTGCTGCAAGCTGGTGTTGTTGCTGATAAGGGTAAGACGCTCGATGAAATTCACGCTGAAGAAGCACGCAGCGATGCTGAAATCAAAGCAAAGAAAGCAGCAGCACTTGCATCTGCAATGGAAGATGAAGAGGAAGAAGAATCCACTCCGTCGATTATCGATGCTGCTGAAGCAATGGAACCTGCATCTGATAAGGCTCCTGCTGCCGAAGATGCACCTGCTGAAGAAGCACCTGCCGAAGAGGCTGCACCAAGTGCAGACTACGATTCGATGAAGGTCGCAGAACTCAAGGAACTTCTCAAGGCAGCTGGAAAGCCAGTCTCTGGCAAGAAAGCAGACTTGATTGCTCGTCTCAACGAGTGAACGTCCGACGACGTAACAACGTCATCAGCGAAAGCAAGGTTCAAGCGGCTCAAGAGCCGTAGGTTTGACAAACACATAGTGTGAGGGGCTGGCATGCAACGACTCGGAGTGATTGGCGGAACAGGTCTCATCAACATGGCTGTTGGTGAGGAAATGAAACAATTTGGCATTGAGTTGCTGAGAAGGGACGACGTCAATGTTGAGACGCCATGGGGAGATGTCCCACTGACTTGCATGCGACTCACAAACGGAAACGTAGAGAAAGAACTGTTCTTCCTACAGCGCCATCACAACGACGGTGAAGCCAGCAAACCCCCTCACATGATTGAACACAGAGCCAACATGCGTGCACTCGCTGATGCTGGATGTGAAGCGGTCATGGCGGTTTGCTCAGTCGGGGCAATTCCAGAGGATTTCCCGCCAGGGAAAGTAGCATTGGCGGAACAGTACATTGATTTCACTGGAATCGCTTCGACCTTTTACGATGATGCGGCTGTTTTCACATCGGTGACCGAACCGTTTGATGCTGCCATCAATCAACGACTGAGTGAAGTGTTGCGCTCGGTCCAAGCGTTTTCAGATGCCGAGCGCATGTTCTATACGTACTGGCTCGCTCAAGGACCTCACTTTGAAACTAAAGCCGAGATCGATGCGATTGATACGCTTGGTGGCCATATGGTGGGGATGACGATGCCACGCGAAGCAAAGCTTGCCCGAGAACTCAAGCTCCCATATGTGGCCGTTTGCATTTCATCCAACTGGGCTGCAGGCCGTGAACCTGGCGATTCCGGAGCAGACCTTGACCATCATTCGGTCTCTTCGCAGGCGAACCGACGATTGATGCCCGTATGGGCGTGCATGGTTGAATTGCTGAAGGGATAACTTCTGTGATATACTCGCCAGTTTTATCTCGATTCGAGTTTCCTTTTCGAGGAGATTTGGTCATGATGCATCGACATTCACATCATCCCAAAAGTTGCTGCCTTGCTCTTCTGATTCGTTCGGAACCGTTGGTTCTGTACTTGGAGGAGTTTGGCTGTTGGTTGGGGGAGATTCGTTATCTGATTGCGTTCGAACTTTCTTTTCCTTGGGTGATGAGTTCCTCTGTCCTACCGGATATTTTGAAGAGAAGTAGCCCGATACATCATTTGTTGGCAAGCCCAATTCAGGAAGTATTTCCTTAACTTCATGTTGAGAACCCGGACAATCGAGAATTTTTTCACCTTCGTAGAACAACTGGACATAATTGATTGAGCCGTCTTCTCCTGCACTACGCTTGACCGTTCTGAAATTTAATTTGGAAATCTCATATTTCTCCGCCCAGACGTATTTATCAGTAAGTTGTTGCCCAACAGTGACCCAATCTTCGCCTTCGTTACGGCCAATGAAACGCCTTCGAAACCACCATTCGATCAAGAGTAGGGTCGTTACGATGAGGAGTACGAAGAAAAAAGGCGGGGCATCAATAATTTTTTCATCGACTAAAACACCAATAGAAAAGAACCAGCCCAAGACGTACAAGACCGGTAAACCTTGATAGCCAAACGTTTGGAACTTGACTTTCTGGTCATAGGTCACTGGCCCATTGACATCGTGTTCCTGTGAAGCAGACATTTTCAACACTTCCGACTCATGGGTGCGACATATAGATGTGCGCCCGACGCTTCGACACCGTTTTCGGCATTTCACTCAATGATTTTTTGAATGGACAATGATGCGCCATTGTGCCCCCAAGTAAGATGCCCTGGGCGAGAATCATCGAACATGAAGTATTTCGTTGACAACTCGAGCCCTAACTCTGGATGCGGTGAATCGAATTTGATAACAAGCCTTGTGCTGTAGTTACCGAACGAACCAACACCGGCATTTGCTGGCCATCCATCGACCAGAACCTTGTGCATTGTTGGTTCTACATTGGCGTCTTTTGCTTCAAATCCATGGGTGTCGTTCTCGACGAACAAATCGCGTTCAGTTGCAGGTATTGTGGTTGGTACTGTCATGGCAATACGTAGCAGTCTACTGTTCTTAAATCTCTCTAGCGGTAGTTATTGAGATTCATACAAGTTCAAAGTCTGGCGATGGTAGGCTTTGATATGGATGGAATGTCAGTGGCTGATTGGATGGCTCATGAAGCAACGAACGAATGGGAAGTTATGATGAAGAAAATCGCAGTTTTTCATGACAAACACAATTTCGAAGAGAATAACGGCCATGACATGGGCTACCGAATTGCTCTAACCGT
>Ga0257126_1001019_pt1 | contig 20910 bp, 19 predicted proteins | sample SI060_120mmetaG_FD_190151 | JGI IMG/M metagenome (GOLD analysis project Ga0257126, IMG submission 190151) | Marine microbial communities from Saanich Inlet, British Columbia, Canada - SI060_120m | ecosystem: Environmental > Aquatic > Marine > Inlet | place: Canada: British Columbia | collected... | reverse complement strand
TGGCTGCTGAACGATCGAGTGACGCTGTATCCCTGCATGAATTTACTCGAGTTATCGTAGAAGGGTGTGAGCCCGAGGAAAGATGCCAGTTAATTGGCCAAATGTGGCAGGTGGCCTTTAGCGATGACCATCTCGACAAGTATGAAGAGCATTTAATTCGAAAAGTCGCAGACCTACTGTACGTCTCCCACTCAGATCTAATGCGCATGAAGCATCAGTTCAAACCCGCCCCGGGAACTTCAGATCAGTAAAGTTTAAGCGCGGTATGGCCTCAGTTGATTATTGGCTCCACTAAGTCCTGAAGCGGTAGGATAATCTGACTAACGTGAGAGGTCGGCTTAAATACGCAAGCCTTAAGTCGTTTGCCTCAATGGCAGGTCAGATCAAGTGACGGGGTAAAGGGTCGCTCACAGCGGGCAAAAAAGCCCATAGAAGCGGCTCAACCAAAGCATTAATCGATATCTTCCAGCGGAACTCGGGTCACGATACGAACGATCACCGGGCGCCAAGGCAATAGCCGAAATGATCGAATAAAAAAGCTCTGGAAAAAACCAATACCCAACCAAACCAAGAACGCTTCATAACGCCAAGTGGCGAGATAAACCTGAGCCTTCGCCAACCAGCCTTGGCGCTCGGGCAATCCGTCAATACTCAGTTGGGCTTCACAGCGCTGTGAACCGCAGTTACTTACTTCATCATAGGTATCAAGAACTTGATGTATGACACCCGAGATTTCTACTAAAGGCATCACAAAAGATAGAAGACAAAAGGCAAGCGCAACAAACCCCGTCCAAGCGAGCACGTCGCTGATACGCTTCTTTAACGCATTAGGACCCATCGTATTTCTGCACCTTACAATTCAAGGAAAACCCGCGTAAATCGCGTGCAAACGCGAAGCGTTGGAGGTAACTGTTGCTCATTTATGGGATTAAGCCGGCGGCGGTCAGCCGAATATGCTCTGAAACCGCCGTATTAAGCGGACAAGCATATTGGCAGTCCATCACTTCATGAAAATCTTCGATATTTTTAATATCAGTCGCTATCACTGCTCATCTTTTTTTGTCCCAATCACTCAACACTACACACCGCTCTACAGGAAATAAAGCGAAGCGACTGAAGTTTTATAAGCTCCCAAAATGAACGCTAGGCAAACCCCAAAGCATCCAAACACGCAATGCTGAAATCTTCATCTGCGGGTAATGCCTCAGAGCCCCCCCACAACGCCCGATTGGCAAGCGCCGTGTCGAAGCCCTCGATTAAGGTTAAAACCTGTCCCTCAGTGCACTTAAAGACATGGAGATAAGCCTGGTCATAGAATTCACCCGAGCGCGCCCTACCCTTGTTCACCGCCAACGCTACAACAGTGTCCTTACCTTCACAAAGAATGCGGTAGTCATTGCAGAAAACAATTTGCTCGGGGTCAACGCAGCTAAAGACTTGCGGTAGTACCTCCTCAAAAAAACGCGATTTCCCCTGATACATCCCTGAAAGAATATGGTCTCGTGTTGGGCACAGAAGCGTAAAATCATCGTGAATCAAAGACCACAACATTTCGTTGTCGCCAGATTTGATGGCGTTGTAAAAGCTATCAACAATCTGTTTCATTATTCTCCTCAAAAATTTTTAATGCTCGGCATGACCGTACTTGCTCACCAGCAAGATATCTACCTAACGGAGGTTCCTGTGCCCTATAAAAGAGTTGCCCTTTTAGGATCTTTAACCCGTGCTACGTAGCGCAGGGATGTCACGCTGTAAAGCCTATAGATATTGGCTGCGCCGTCGTTGGGGCGAGGGGCCAGAGGTGATTTTTATTGGGCTGAATCCATCCACCGCTGATAGCAAGTCCGACGATCCCACTTTACGCAGAATTATGGGGTTTAGTCATAAGTGGGGATTTTCTGGGGTAACAGTGATCAACCTTTTTGCATGGCGAAGCCAAGACCCCAGGGAATTACGAAAGGTGGAGGATCCCGTGGGTCCCCGAAATAATTATTGGCTAAAAAAATTCTCTCAGGGCACCGAGCCTGTGGTTGCCGCTTGGGGAAACGGAGGAGGATTTCGCGCGAGAAACCAGTTCGTCCTTGCAACGGTTGCTGAGCTTTACTGTTTCGGTCAAACGCAACGAGGCCATCCTCGACATCCACTATACGCCCCCGTCAACAGCCGTCTTATTGAGCTGGACAAGTCTGCAAACTAGAACTATAAATCACCACGTAGCCGTCCAGTGGGCTAATGCCCAATGCCGTGCAAAACAGGAGAATAGAAAATGCAAAGTACGGTTGAAACGCTAGAGACTAATCGCGATCTTGGGAACCAGCGTCTTGATATGGCCGCAGCATTTCGCTGGGCGGAACGACTTCATATGAACGAAGCCGTGGCCAATCATTTCAGTCTCGCCGTGAATACTTCGGGAACTCAGTTTCTAATGAACCCCAATCAAGTTCATTTTGGACGAATAAAAGCCTCCGATCTTATTTTACTAGACGCCAATGACCCTACGGTCATGGAGGGACCTGATGCCCCCGACCCGACCGCTTGGGGTTTACATGGTTCGATCCACAGACTCTGCCCTCATGCGCGATGCCTAATGCATGTACATTCCAAAGCGGCGACCGTACTGGCAACACTGGCTGATAGCAGCCTGCCGCCTATCGATCAAAACAGCGCTATGTTCTTTGAGCGTCATATCGTGGACTCCGACTATGGCGGCTTAGCGTTTGAAGAAGAGGGCATTCGCTGCGCAGGTCTACTGACCAACCCAAAAATCCGCATTATGGTCATGGGCAACCATGGTGTTTTGGCGTTGGGCCAAACCGTTGCCGACACCTTTTTTCAGCTCTACTATTTTGAGCGCGCAGCACAAACTTATATCAGCGCCCTGCAGACCGGACAGCAACTGCGAATACTTGATGACGATATCGCCAGAAAGACCGCCGAGCAGCTAGCTGCATATTCAGATTCGGCAGATTGCTATTTGAGAGACATTAAATTGATGCTGGATGAGGAAGGCTCTACCTACCGATGTTAACGCCTTGAACAAAAACGATTAAACCGGCGTCGCTTTTTACTGGGGCCCTCCGCTGCCCCAAGGTATTTATAAACCGGCAGTCGCGCCGTTTAATAATTAGCCTTACCTGTTACAGCGGTAATTCGACGGCTTTGCGCTGTCTCCTCGGGCGCTTCAGCCTGCTGGCCCCACTCAACACGCCCCGCGAAAAGCACCCTTTTTGCTGACATTATTTTAGCGCAGCGATACCTTAGAGGCTGTACGCGTAGATAGCTTTGCGACCTTGACCTCTTAAAAATAGGGGCCCGATATTTAGTGGTCACAACGGTTGTACGCAATAGGGCACGCCTACAAGCCCCTGTACTGATTAACTCAAGTGCGTATAGTTTGCCGCTCCAATCTGTCCTACCACGTAGCCCCAATACAACAAGGTGAACAACGATCATGACATCATCTTCCTTAGAAGAAGCCATAAACCTCTTAACTCAAGAGAGCTCCCCTTTTGCGGTGACAGAAGCGGTGGTCAATGGCTTGTCTCTCCCAGTGTTCGCCAAGGCGCCAAAATCCCTTGCCGCATTGCTGCAACAAAGCGCTGAGGAATTTTCTGACAGAGAACTATTAGTCTTTGAGACGGAACGATTGAGCTACGGCGAATTTGCTAGGCGCGTATCGCGTTTCGCCCAAGTGCTCAGCAAAGACTTTGGTGTGAGCAAGGGCGACCGTGTTGCCATCGCTATGCGCAATTACCCTGAGTATGTCATCACTCTACTCGCGGCGGCTTCACTGGGGGCGGTAGCGGTTCATATGAATGCGTGGTGGACAGCCCACGAACTGGCTTACGGATTTGAAGACTCGGGAGCGAGGTTGGCGGTAGTCGATGATGCTCGAGCTGAGCGACTGCAAGATACAGCGTCCAAGTTGGGCGTTACAGTGATTCGCGTGCGGCCTCAAGACGCGGTGCCTCATGACTTCGATACGCTGATCACACAATACCCCGATGCGGTTTTTCACCCCGACATGACCGACCCCGACGATGATTTTTCGATTATGTATACCTCGGGGTCTACTGGACACCCCAAAGGGGTCATTCTCACGCACCGCAGTGTGATCACGGCGTTGTGGTCTTGGCTCATGATACTTCCCACCTATGAAGCAATGGGTTATCCAATCCCTGCGCCTACCGATAATACCGGCCAGCCTCTGGGCCAGTCGAACTTGGTTACGGTTCCTTTCTTCCATATTTCAGGCACTAACAGTTGTTTTTTACTGACCTTAGCTGCGGGCGGAAAAGTCGTGCTCATGCCACGATGGGATCCAGCGCTTGCCGTAGACCTCATTGAATCTGAACAAATCACCCGATTTTGGGGTGTGCCTACCATGTCCGCTGATATTCTTGAGGCGGCTGCCGCAAGTGGTGCGAGCCTGTCATCACTGAACTCTATTGATGCTGGTGGTGCGAAGCGTCCACCTAGCCAGGTGGGAAAAATTGCCCAACAGTTTAAGCAGGCCTCTCCCGCGACAGGCTTCGGCATGACCGAGACCAATGCCTTAGGCCTGCGCTTGTCAGGAAAAGATTACATAGATCATCCTGGTGCGGCGGGTCTGCTGATACCGCCGGTTCAAACCCTGAAAATCGTTGCCGATGACGGCTCCGATGCCAAGACCGGTGCCGTGGGAGAGCTCGCACTGAAAAGTGCCGCCAATATGCGCGGCTACCTCAACAAGCCCGAGCAAACTCGAGACGCGCTGCGTGAGGGCTGGATGTTTACCGGCGATCTGGCCTACCAAGACGCAGAGGGGCTGGTTTACATTGTGGGTCGCAAAAAGGACATGATTATTCGAGGCGGCGAAAATATCGCCTGCCCCGAGGTGGAAGGCGCGCTGCATCAGATCGAAGGCATATTGGAAGCGAGCGTCTTTTCGATTCCCCATGAACGGCTTGGTGAAGCGGTGGGAGCTGCGGTTTACGCCAGCGCCACCCCAAGTTTATTTGAGCTGCAGGCTGCCCTCGAACAAACACTAGCCCGCTTCAAAATCCCCGAGAAAATTTGGTTTTACCCTGAACCGCTACCCAGAGGTGCCACCGAGAAAATTGATAAACGGGGTATTCGGGAGGCCTGTCTGGGTGGCGCTATTGCGTCGTGTGGGCCCAGCGACAACTAACTCTGGCTAGGCCACCGGCACCAACACCCGGTAAGCGTCAATACGAGCCGTTAGCGCCTCCCGACATGCCTGTCGCTCGGTCGCCACCGCAGAACTCACAAACAGCGTGTCGCCCTCTGGCCCACCGAGAGCACAGGCTATGGCCTGACGGCCGGTGTCTATGCTGTCCAAAACTGCCCCACCTTCACCTAGGCGCAGCACTGACCCCCTCGTTGGTGATGCCACCCAGATAGCCCCTTCTGCGTCGGCACAAATACCGTCGGGTGCCGCCCCCTCGGGTAATGCTGCCCAAACACGCCGATTAATAAGCTCAGATTCAGCGGATATGTCAAAAGCTGTCAGACAGCCCTTGAAGGTTTCCGCAACCACCAAAACCGATTCTTTACTGAGCAACGTCATACCATTGGCAAAAAGCAAATCATCTGCAGCAGCATGTACTGACCCATCGGAATCTACACGCGCCAAGGTCCCAGGCATCACAGGCTCCCCGCTGGAAAGATCAAAACCAAAATTCCCCACCCAGGCTCTGCCCTGTGAATCAACCAACATGTCATTGATACGACGCTCTGCAATTGTGGACAGATCGGCATAGGGCAGTAAAGCTTCTGACCCGGTAAATCGCAGCACCTGACGGTCTAGCATTGAGGCAATCAGCAAATCACCATTGGGGAGCCAGCCCAAACCCGATGGCCGCTGAGGCACTGCCACGACACGCTCAGGGGCACTACCCGGAACTACACGATAAACCGCCTCGCCGTGCATGTCAGAAAACCACAACGCATCGTCGTACCATCGCGGGCCCTCGATAAAAGCGAAGCCATCACAGATTGAAGCTTTTTCGCGTTCCATGTGTTTTTCTCAGCGAACTCATTTAAGTCATTACGAAGGCGGTGCAAATACAGGCACAAACAAGCCCGATCATTCTGACAGTTTCCAGCACAGCATTAAGTGCTAGGGAGCGACGATACCAGCGCTAACTAATGCGGGCTGAATATCTCGCGCGAAGCGCTCAAGATCCTCACGATATCGAGGAAAGGTCAGCATGACAGCATCGACACCCAATGTATGAGCTTCGATAAGTTGCTCGGCAATATCGGCGGCCGTTCCCACCAAATGCACTCCACCACCTGATGCGGCGAGCATATCTTTAGTGAAGTCATCAAAAGAACCACTTCCTGCCGTTAAATCGTGAAGCCAGTTATCTGCGGCCTCAGAATCTTTAGCCGCGACTATTGCTGCTAATTTGTCCTCCGCCTCGCTTCTACTTTCTGCCCACAGCAGGAAAGGAAAAATTGCCGTCTTAACCCGGCGATGGTGTGCAGCAGCCTGAGAAGCTATTCCCTCAACTAAAGAGCCAACGGCCTCAACGGACGGAGTGGAAATAAAGGCCCAGTCACACAAACGAGCTGTCATGCTTTGCGCATCGGCTGAGGTGCCGGCATTAGCAATTTGCGGCTGTCGATGCGGAATAGGTGACGCCTCACCATCAACCACTGAGTACCAGTCACTCTTGTGATTTAGTGGTTGCTGAGACGAATCCCAAAGCCCCCTGAGAATTTCAATAAAGGCAGCTGTACGCTCGTAACGTCGGCCGTGCTCAGCCAACTCAACACCCATCATGCCAAATTCTCTAGCGCTCCAACCGCTAACCACATTGAGACCCCAACGATCACCGCTCATATGCGCCAATGTGGCACCCATTTTCGCGACTACAAAAGGGTGGAATAACGGAATGTGCACGGTGGAAAAAATGTTGATGCGTTCAGTGGCCCGCAATAAGGCCGCTGCCCAGGTGGTTGTCTCTAGAGATGTCCCCAAAAAGTTCGTCTCGCCACCAAACCCACGCCATCGTGATACCGGAAAGAGATAATCGAAACCCAGCGCTTCTGCGCGCTGAGCCAACAACTCATTCTCGGCATAGGTCCACTGATCAGAGACCACCTCATGGGTTGATATAGAAGGCATGTTCGAGCAATTGGGCATAAATAGACCCAGTGACAGTAATCGGTCTACTGAAGGATGTGCCTCCTCTACCACTAAAGCGTAACTCCAAGATATTCAAATCCCCGGAACAGAAAAGCCTGCCGAAGACGAGCTGATTCGGTGTCAACCTCAAAGTTCGGATAGGTCGAAAACAGCTCCTCTAGAAACACTCGGCCCTCCAGTCTAGCCAGTTCAGCGCCTACGCAATAATGAATTCCACCGCCAAAGGTCAACGGTTTTTCCTGACGCGCATCAATAACAAAGGCTTCAGGTTGCTTAAAAACAGCAGCATCACGATTAGCCGCAGCGACAATCGTCAAGATACGCTCACCCTTCTTAACAGGCTGACCTCCAACCATCGTATCGGACAGCGCCGTGCGGTATGTGGCCTGTAGTGACGACTCGAAACGCGTAATCTCCTCGGTTGCCGCGCTCGCCAAACTCAGATCAACGCCTAACTTGGCGCGCTCATCAGGGTGTGCCCCCAGCAAATACAGCCCATTACCAATCATGTGAGCCGTTGTTTCAAAGCCCGCTCCGAAAAGTCCAATTACCGAGGTACTGAGTTCTTCAGGCGACAAAGAGTTGCCACCCTCGTTTGCCATGGCCAATGCGGTGCTCAGATCATCCCGGGGATTGAGGCGACGCCGAGCAAATAAGTCATCAAAAAAGGCTGTCAAAAACTCCATCTGCTGATTGGCCAATGCCAACTCGTCATCGCTGAGAGCTCGCGTTTCAAAAACCGGGAACGTATCGGCAATCGCCTGATTCAATTGCAACAGGAGTTCATCCGAAAACTCATTCTCCTCAAGCCCCAACATGTCGCACATGACTAAAGTCGGAAATCGATAGGCAAAGCTTTCTATAAAATTAACGCCGGGCTGACCTGCTAGTTCTGACAATAACCTGCGAGCAAGTTGCCGTACTCGCGGCTCCATAGATCGAATACGCTTCAGTGACAGGGCCCCTGCAATCAGACCGCGTAAACGGGTGTGCTGCGGCGGATCCTGCATGACAAACACCCGGGATAACCAGGCATAAGCGGGGTGAGATAACACGTCAAAATCGGCGTCATAGAACAGCTGAATATTACGAACAAAATCGCCTTGGCCAAAGGTTTTATCAATGAGTACGTGCCGACAATCTTCGTAGCGGGTCATTACCAAAAATCCGAGATCTGACCGATGTACCGGATCATTCTCACGCATTTGGCGAAAAATAGGATATGGATCCGCAAGCAGTTGCGGATCCATAGGGTTAAACGAGAAGGCGTTTTTCACGGCTAAACTCCGCCGATACGCTTAGAAATCGAAACTAACCGTTGCACCGTACGTCCGAGGTGGCAACATTGACCCCACTCGCAACGAGTTATAAAGCGGCGCCGTAATAATGTTGTTAGAAATCACTTCCTCATCCGCAAGGTTGCGCCCCCAAACAGCAAAGCTCCAGCGATCTCCCGGCAACGTATAGACAGCGCGAGCATTTAGGAGCCCGTAACCCTCTTGGTACGCGTCGGCACGGTTCCATTCGGTAAAGTACACATCGTCCTGGTAGTAATACTCACCGCGCAACATAACGTCGCCACCCATCATTGACGCCCGATAGTTCAAGCCCAATTTAAAGGTATATTCCGGCGCATTGGGTAGCGTGTTACCACTGAGATCCTTAACGGCAAAGCCATCCGAGTAATCGCCATTAAAGAACTCTTTATACTCGGCACTGAGATAGGTTGCGTAAAAATCCATCGTGAAAGCATCAGACAGCGCAGCGTCAATCTCCACTTCAAGGCCGTAGTTTTCAGCCTCTGCGGCATTGATAGTGCTGACCGTGCTCGTTTCATCGACAAAGGAAATTTGTAGATCCGCATAATCGTAATAGAAGCCGGAGATGGCATAGCGCATACCCCCATTGGCTGTTGAACCCTTAACCCCAACTTCAAAAGCGTCAACTGTTTCGGGTTCTAATGCTGGGCTGGTACTACCGGTGTTGATCACCCCTGACTTAAATGCCTGATTGTAGGTGGCGTACAGCAACATGTTGTCGTTCGGTTCAAACTCTACCGTTAAACGCGGCGTTACATCGCTCCAGTCCTCACTTTGGTTTGTAGGAACGTCGAGACCCGCAGCATCAAACACAAAGGCACCTGTGCCGCTGCGCTCTTCGTAGTTGTAACGCACGCCGGCGATTATCTTTAGAGCTTCAGTAAGCTGATAGCTCGCCTCGGCATAGATACCGTAAGCTTCGATATCGACGTCGCCATTTTGCTCGTACCGGCCTGTGCTGAGAAAATCACCTACTGGCGTGCCACAGAGCTCAGGTGCCAATAACGCGCAGATATTGGTGAGGGGCACCAAAACCTGCCCATAGAGCTCTTCTTCAAAATACATGGCTCCCGCTAACACATCGAGGCGGTCGCCAGAGAAGTTATAGGTCAGCTCCTGACTCCAAGACTCGCTCTCTTCGGTGTAGTTGTTCTGACCAAACAAATTAGCATCAGTGGAATCAAGGTCATCTCTCAAAAACCGATCCATTTCCTGAAAGGATGTGATGGATTTCAGCGTCTGATTCTCTGCGACATCAAATTCCATAGTAATGATGCCGCTCTCACCCTCACGAGTATTAATAGCCTCTTGATCAGAGTTGATGTCGTAAATGCTACCTCCCGCCTGAAAGACAGTTTGGCCACCAAAGATTGGTACCGCCAATGGACCTAGCGGATTACCCTCTGAAGGGCCAAAATAATGGAAGGCGAAATTCTGATCATCTTCTTCATAATGCTGGTACGCAGCTGTAGCCCGAAAGGAGCCGCCATCGTCGTAAGCGAAAGTTACGCGGTAAGCTTGGGCATCACGGTCGTCAACTTCTTCCCCGGAAAAAAGGTTGGTGCCGTAACCATCACGATTCTCAAACTTACCCGCCAATCGAACAGACAGGGCATCACTCAGAGGTAGATCTACTGCACCTTCAACATCAAGCAAACCATAGTTACCTGCAGTCGCTCGGATGTATCCGCCAAGGTCTTTACCGGGCTTTGCCGTCACCATATTTATAACGCCGGCAGTAGCACCACGGCCATACAATGTTCCTTGCGGCCCGCGCAACACTTCGAGCTGGGCCAAATCAAACATACCCATCAGCTGAGCTGCAGGGCGGGGAATAATAGCGCCATCCTGCAAGAAGGCCACGGCACCCTCGCCCCCGATGTCAATACTGGTCATACCAATCCCGCGCATAAAGACCCGGGCGAAGCCAAATTGGTCACCGATCGAAAGGTTGGGCACGTCTACAATCATGTCGCGTACTGACTGTACACCGCCGGGAACGATATCTTCACCGCCAATGACATTTGCAGCCGCCGCAAGATCAGTGACCGACACATCTTTTTTTGAAGCCGTTACCACCACTTCTTCAAGGGCGGGTTGGGCTAACGCTTGAGCGGTCATAACAGCCGCGCTGCTGAGCGCTAGGAACCTTGGGAAATATCCTGTCATTTTCATGGGTGTTACTCCTCGCTTCACAACTTTAGATTTATAACCCTTACTGGGCCGTTAGTGTTTCGCGTTTAAATTGCAGACCAATGGAGGCCCTATCCCAGGTATCACTAGTAATACCCTCGTTTCTTAATACATGCTTCATGACTTTTGATGAAGGTGTTTTGGGCAGCTCGTCAAGAATGCGAACATACCGTGGCACCATAAAGTGAGCCATACGCTCACCTAAAAAGCGCACCAAGGTTTCGGCATCAATTGATTGCCCCTCGACGGGAGCAACCGCCACCATCACCTCATCTTCTCCCACATCACTCGGCACGGCGAAGGCGGCAGCCTCGCGAACGGCTTCGTACGCCACGACTTCCGCCTCCACTTCAAAGGATGAAATATTTTCGCCTCGCCTGCGGATCGCGTCTTTCATACGGTCTACAAAATAATAGTAGCCATCGCTATCAACACGGAAGCAATCCCCGGTGTGAAACCAGCCATTACGCCAGGCCTCTGCCGTGGCAACGCTTTGCTTGTAATAACCTGAATTCATTCCCCATGGACGATCCGTACGAACAATCATTTCGCCAATTTCTCCGACAGGTACTTCGCAATCGTACTCGTCGACCAGTCGTACATCTACGCCATCTCGCTTGCGGCCACAGGTACCACGCTTTGTTGGATTTGCCTCGGACACGATAGGCGAGCTAACTTCTGTCATATTAAAAATAGTAAAAACATCCGGGCCGAAGCGGGTCTTAAATTCGGCACAGGTTTCAGTAAGCGGCACCATAAATACCAGTCGAACCCCATGATCTCGATCCTCGTCAGAGGGCGGCTGTTTCAAAAGGAACGTACCCATAACACCGAGAAGAAATACCACCGTAGTTTTCGAGGCTCGCACAAAGGGCCAAAACGTATCCGTTGAAAAACCGTCGGAAACCGCAATAGAGCCACCCCGGGCTAACATCACAAAAATCACACCCATGCCACCAATGTGAAAGATGGGCATATTGATAAGAAATCGGTCTTCACCCGTAACAAATGGCCAGCTCTCAGGGCCGGCATTGGTAAAGATGTGGAGATACGATGACAACACACCCTTTGAGGGGCCAGTGGTACCTGAAGTAAAAATAATGGACTGGGTGTCCCAGGGTTCAATCGGCCGATCAAGCTCAGGCGGGGCCGCACTAGCTTCACTGACAGTAGACCAGGCCGTACCCTGATAACCCTGGGGAACCGAGCCGTCACCGAGGCTAATGATCTGGTTTAGCTTTGGACATGCAACCTCCCCAAGGCGCTCCAAGAGCTGGGTATGAGCCACCAAAATCTCAGCGTCGGACAGATTAAGCGTATGCTCGAGTACCGTACCTTTGAAGGCCGTATTAAGCGGCACAAAAACAGCACCCAAGTAGTTCAACGCAAAGAAGGTAAGAATCGCCTCCTTCCCATCAAACATCCAAACAGCTACATGGTCGCCTCGGGACACACCCGCTTGTGAAAAGCCACCGGCCAATTGCTGGACCCGAATGAGCAGCTCACCGTAGGTCCATTCTTCGCCATCCTGAAACAGCGCAAAAACCTGCTCAGGTTTTTCGTCAGCCCAACGCTGCAGTAGATACCGAGTCACACAGTGATCGCGCGCAGGAATACGTGGATCCGAAGTTGACGTTTGCGCACTCATATTTGCTCCACCCCTCTATAGCCGACATCCTCGTGTCGCAGCGGTACGATATCGCTATGATCTTTTTGAGTTGCGCCCACTGCGGCAAACACCATCCTCAGAGTGTGGCTAATAATTTGGTGCTTGGTGCGTTTACCACCCGCGCGATACCACAGAGCCACCCATGTCATCATTCCACCAATGGTATTAGCGGTTAGTACCGCGTCAAATACCTCGAAGTCTTCAGATCTCCGACCTTGCTCTAACAACGTAGCGACTTTGTGATCAAATAAACTTCGATGTTCGCGAATTTCTCTAGCTTGTATTTCGTCTAGATTTTTTTCTTCCCGCTCGTACACAACAATAAATTCTTGATAGTCAAAAATAATTGCCAGAACAGCTTCTACCAGACGCCCTAACCGCTCAGTTGCAGTCGCCGTGCTGTCGTCGAGAATCGGATCAATCGCCGCGAGAGACTGCAAGATACCAGTCCTACAAATGTCATATAGCAGCTCAGCTTTATTGGCATAGTGCGTATAAAGAAAGGGTTTGGTAACGTCGAGCCGTTGGGCAATAGCGTCAAGCGTAGTGCCTTCATAACCCAACTGAAAGAATAGATGGCTGGCTTCCTCGCGGATGCGCCGACGCTTGAAGTCGCTCACCTCATGCTTGAGGTTACTTTGCGCGAGATTAATCGCCGCAGTCATTATTAAAGCGCCTGTTCCAAAATACTTCGCACATCTGCGGGGCCCGTAATTTCGCGCGGGTTGGTGCGCGACCAAAAATCGAGCATGGTGTATTCGGCGATAAGATCGAGCTGATCCTCATCAACCCCCACCTCACCTAGTGACCGGGGCATACCCAGCCCACGGATAAACTCGTCCAGCACAACGCTAGCATCCTCTCCAGGACGCCCAAAGCTATCGCTAACTTTCACTTGCTTAGCACCGGTAACGGGCTTATTGAAGGCCAACACCGCCGGTGCCATCACGCAGGAGCAATAACCATGAGGGACATCAGCGGTCCCTCCTAAAACGTGACCAATAGCGTGGCTAGCACCCATCGGAACTCCCCCAATAATAGGGATCATTGACTGCCAAGCTCCTATTTGGCAGCGCAAGCGCGCGTCGAGATTGGCTGGATCTGCCTTAACTTCGGGCATTGCCTGACTGAGCAAGCGAAGGGCACTTTCTGCCACGCCATCGCAAAAATAACTCGAATGATTTGAACTCAGAGACTCCAACGCATGATCAACCGCGCGCACGCCCGTGGAGTGCCAGAGCCACTCCGGCGTATGTAAGGTGAGTGCCGGGTCCAGAACAATTGCAATAGGGGCCATCATTCGATGGGTATAGCCCTGTTTCTTGTTTTCGCGGTCATCGGTCACACCACCCATGGTGTTGAATTCTCCGCCCGACAAGGTTGTAGGACAGCAGATTACGCGAATATCAGGTCCGTCAAAAACCGGCGCCACAGTCTCGCCATTGTCATCCACATAGACATAGAACCCTTCAAAGTCTTCGTGGGTGAGAATGTTGTGCTTTAAACCGAGCGCTATTACCTTACCGGCGTCCGTCACAGACCCACCACCGACCGTAATAATAAGATCTGCCTCTGCAGCTCGAGCAGCAGCCATCGCCTTAAGCACGTCGGTTCGCGGTGCATGGGCCGCGATGCCATCGTAGGTCTGCGCTAACCGAGCCCCCAAAGCAGACTCAATCTCAGCAATTTCCTGAGTATTCTTCCGCAAGGTGGAGCTTACCAACAGAAAGATGCGCTGCGCGCCCAGTAGCTCTGCCTCTTCGACCAGCGCCTCGGCCGTACGGCGCCCCATGTGAACCCGCTCCGTGGCCGTTAAACCTAATGTCGACGCATCGTATCCAAACACGGCTTACCCCTATTCTTTGTTTCTTCTTGTTGTTGTACTCAACGTATCAATTGCATACTGGAAAGTAAACATGTAGTACGCTCAGTAGAAATCGTGCTTATAAGGTTAAATAAAATGCGCCCAAAAGATCCAAACGACACGGTGCAGGCTTGCTCAGATATTCCGCTTAAGTCCTATTACACGGCCGAAGACATTCCCAGCAGCCATGCCCAGCGCGCCAACATAGCACCGGGGGAAGCGCCATATCACCGCGGTTTCCACCCTTCAGGCTACCGGTCTAAGCCCTGGCGTATTTTTCAGCTGAGTGGCTTTGGCAAGCCCGAGGATGAGAATGAGCGCATCAAATTCCTCCTCAAAAATGGTGAAACAGGCTTCATCATGGAGCATGACCGCAATACGGCAGACCACTGCTACAACGTCGATCACCCTGAGGTACTTGCCCGGCGAGAAGACGTTGGGCTAACCGGTGCGGTCATGCAAAGTGTGCGTGACACCGCCATCTGTCTCGACGGACTACCCATGGACAGCAGCTTCGGCCATGCCGGTGGTGCGGTAGTACAGCACGCGCCATTTGCGCTAGCCGCTTACTGGGCGGTCGCCAAAAAACGGGGCTATGATCTTAGTAAGCTAGCCGGCACAGGGCAGAGTGACTTTAACCTTACCTACCTCGGGTGCGTTACCAAACAGCAAATTCCTACCCAGGCGGGCCTTCGATTCAACGGCGATATTATTGAATTTTGTACCGAGCACCTGCCGCGCTGGGTCCCTGTATCAATTGCCGGCTACAACGGGGCTGATACCGGTCTCACCCCAGATCAAGAGCTGGGGAGTCTATTTGCCAATGCCGTGGAATACCTCGACGAAATCAAGTTGCGCGGGCGAATCCCCCTCGAAGTCGCGGCACGTGGATGTGGTGGCGTCAGCTTCAGGGCCTCTATCAAAATCTTTGAAGAAGCCTGCAAAATGCGAGCAGCCCGTCTTATGTGGTCAGATCTGCTTAAAGAACGCTACGACATAAAAGATGAACGTGTTGCAAATTTGAGAATTCACTGCGTAACGGCAGGTTCGAAAATGGCCTACCAACAACCCATGAATAATCTCGTGCGCGGCGCGCTCATGGCCGTCAGTGCGGTGCTAGGTGGTGTACAGTCACTCGGTGTATCGGGCTACGATGAGGCACTGTCAATTCCCTCTGAACACGCTCATCAAATGTCGGTTCGAATTCAGCAAATTCTTATGGAAGAGACCGGACTGACCGACGTCACCGACCCACTCGGTGGATCCTATTATGTCGAAACTTTAACTGCGCAACTCGTTGAAAAGTCGTGGGCTTTCTTTGAAGAAATACAGTCACGAGGGGGCTATCTAGCCTGCCTTGACTCAGGATGGCTTCACGCAAAAGCGGAGGAGAACCAGCACAAAGAATTTATGCAAACTGAAAGTGGCGAGGCCAATATTGTCGGCGTCACCATGGCTCATGATGATAGCAGCCCCTTTGAAATAGACGGTTTTATTGGGACCGATGATGCCTTCGACGTGGCGTTGGAGCGTCTAAAAGAGGTCAAACGGACCCGGCATGAAAAAGGGGCAAAGACGGCGCTCAAAGATTTAGAGCGCGTTTGCCGTGGCAGCGACAACATTATGCCGGTCATGATGGATTGTCTCGAAGCCGAGGCAACCCTAGGGGAGGTCGGTGACGTCTACCGAGAAGTTTTCGGTGATTGGCGTACGCCAATTCAATGTTAAAGGGGGTGACTAGGTGAAGCCAAAACGCATTCTTATGGCCAAGACCGGTCTGGACGGCCATTGGCGTGGGCCGACTATTGTAGCCAGAGCTCTGCGCGATGCGGGCTTTGAAGTGATTATGATTGGCATGGCAACCACCGCCGAAATTGTTGCTGCCGCCATTGACGAAGATGTCGATTTGGTGGGCCTCAATATCGGTGGTCACATCGACGTGGCACTAAGGGCCGTTGACGCAGTGCAGTCCGCCGCGCCCGACATGCCAATCTTCGCCGGAGGGACTATTCCTCCCCATGCCTGCAAGCAACTCGAGGCAAAGGGGCTGGAGGTTTTTCCCCCAGGCTCCATGTTGACTGACATTGTCGATTCAGCCAATCGGCTTACGGGACTCAGCCCAGCACAATGAGCGACGCCTCAACTGCTGGCCGCGAAGGCAATTTTACCGCACGCAGGTCACTCGCCAAATCGATTTCGGCCATTGAGTCGGGCGGCCCAGAGGCGCTGGCTATTGAACAAAGGGCTCTACAAAAACCGGCCTCCGCACACGTGCTGGGGATTACTGGACCACCCGGGGCCGGTAAGTCTTCGCTCATCAACGCGCTGCTACCTCATGCCCTGGATCATTATGGCGCTGTCGCCATTCTTGCAGTTGATCCCAGCTCATCTTTAACCGGCGGCGCACTGCTGGGAGATCGTGTTCGGATGGACTACCGCCACTTCGATCAAAAGGTATTTTTTCGCTCCATGGCCTCCCGGGGGTACCAGGGGGGCATTGCCGCTGCAACGCGCGCCTCAGTCAACGTGCTGGATGCCGCGGGCTGGCCGCTGGTAATCATTGAGACATTGGGCATTGGGCAGGTCGAGCTGGACGTCATGGCGCTGGCAGATCGCGTAGCGGTCGTGCTCAACCCAGGCTGGGGGGACAGCTTCCAAGCCAACAAGGCGGGCCTCACGGAACAGGGGGATGCCTTTGTTTTGAACAAAGCCGACAGACCCGGTCTCGAAAACGCCATTATGCTGCTCGAGCAATCGCTGCAGTGTTTGCCTACCATGACACCCCCTGCGGTATTCACAACTATAGCCACCGATGGCGAGGGGGTTCCAGAGTTGTGGCAGGCACTGGCTCAGCTGATGCAAGATGCACCACAGGAGCAACAAAATCGACGCCGCTCACACGCTGTCAGGGAAGGCGCCAAAACTCAGTTGCTGAATGATTTCGAAGCATTTCTAGCGTCACCTGCAGCTGCCAGCCCGGAAAACGGGCCATCCGACAGCGCTGCTAATTTGTTGCAGCGGTTTTACCGACAGCAGGATTAAGCCGCCCGGCTACCAACGCTCGCATTAAGGAACACGCGCAAACTTAGAGGTGCGCACTGGCAATTGAGCGGACTATTCGGGCGCCCAGAGGGCTGCAAATAGAGCGAGCTGAGAACGGCGACAGCCAAGAGCTCGCTGTCAGTTTGTTATTACCGACCCTTATACTCAGGCGCTCTTCGCTCCTGAAAGGCGTGCATGGCCTCGGCAGCATCATCGGTCATCGACAGCAATGTCTGATGCCGATCTTCCAGTGCCATAGTCGCTTCCATAGACGAGGAATCGATACCAAGATGGACAGCCTCCTTAGTCAAGCGAAGACCCAGAGGAGCCGTCGCCAATAGATCGGTGACTAAGGCCGCCACCGCCGGCTCCCTCTCCCCGGGATCGGTCAGGTGGGAGAGAAAGCCACGCTTATCCATAGCGTCGGCAGCATAGGCACGGCCGGTCATCATCATTTCAGCGGCAAAGGAACCACCGACCAATCGGGGCAAGAGGTAGCTGCTGGCCATATCAGCGCCGGTAAGCCCAATACGAATGTAAGCCGCACAAAATTTTGCAGTGCTGTCGGCGACGCGAAGATCGGCCGCTGCCGCAAGACTTAAACCACCGCCATAGGCCGCCCCCTGAACAGTGGCAATAATCGCCTGGGGACACCGGCGCATGGCCAGGTAAAGCCGTGCAATGCGACGCTGCACCCCCAGCAACATACCCACTGAGCGCTCGTTAAAGCCCCAGCCACCATCCACCAAATCAAGCCCTGAGCAAAAATGCTTGCCTGCACCTTCCAACACCACCACACGAATATCATCCCGGCCCGCCAGATCACTGAACGTTTGATAAAGCGCATCGACCATGGCCCCACTAAAAGCGTTACCGACTTCGGGACGGTTAAGGGTGAGAGTCATCAGGGCACCCTCCTCGTTAATACGCACAGAACTGTCAACAATGGTGGTCATGGAATCTCCGGGAAAGCCTCGCGGCTGGCAATGGGATGTGATGTGTGGGAGCACGTTACCACCGAGCGGTTACCGGTTCACCCCATTCAGCGCCAAGTCATCATGCAGTACTTGTTGGCAGCCCTGACTAATACGTTACAACAGCCACACTGTCCTTAGGATCCGATCCAAGCCAACGCTGTCTCGTGGTAGAGCACAGACTAAACAAGCGATCCGTTGGCCGTTAGCCGGTTTATAGCGAGCGCCTGATAATAGGGCCGCATATTCTGAGCAAGGGATTGCGCCGCTCCTGATAAATTTTTGGCCTGCGCCGTTGGGGCAGAAAACCCTGTGGATGCCCAGACCGACTGATACCAGTGTTGGGCCCATACGCCATCGCTGATGCGGGGTCCCGAAGGCCATGTAATCATCTCATGCTCTTGCCAGGGCACATCCAGCGCGGCACACAATTTCGAGAGCATAGCCGCTGGTGCACTCAGAACATCGGCACTATCGATCACCGTAGGGGACTTACCCGTCAATTCGGTAATGGTGTGATACAACTCCCACTGCCGAACAATACCGATGTCATCCGCAGTAACCGTGGGCATTTTGTTTAGGTAAGACGCAATGACCGCCGCGGGATCTCGGATCAGAAATACGTGATGCATTGCCACCGCCCAAGACAAATCACAGTCCGCAGGCATATGGTGGGTCATGTGTTTTTGGTAATAGATGGGCGCCGGTTCGTCAGATACTAGGCCGCTAATCACCTCACTGCGGTGAATAGGCTGGGACTGCATTACGGCCTCACGACAAGGATGATTTGCGCCGCTCTCCGCCAAATAGCACGCATAAAATGGTTCGTCGATCACGGCACAGTCGGCACGGTTCTCCCAGGCCCGCATCATGGCCGTAGAAATATTCCGTGGACCCGACCACATAGCAAGGCGAAGGGTCACTAAGCCGTACCTTGTTGTTGTTGGTGCTGCCTAACCTCATTGCTGAGTAGATCGCGATACAAACCCTGCAGTCGATCAACCATGGGCCCGCGTCGAGCGTCGCCAATCTGCCGACCATCAATGTCAAACACCGGAGTCAGGCCCGCAAAGGTTCCGGTAACAAAGGCCTCGTCGGCGCCGTAAGCCTGCATCACCGAAAAGTTTTTTTCGAATACCGGTATGCCATTGGCTTTACACAGGTTAACGACATTGCGACGGGTAATACCATCGAGACAATAATCCCCGCTCGACGTCCACACCTCGCCATCTCGGACAATAAAAAAGTGGGTTGAATTGCAGGTCGCGACATGGCCATGAGGATCGAGCATCAAAGCCTCGTCGTAACCCGCCTTAGCGGCCTGAATGCAGCCGAAGATACAATTCAACTTGGAGTGGCTGTTGATGCGGGGGTCCTGCACATCGGCATAGCCTCGCCGCACATAGACCGTGTACAAGCGAACACCTCGGTCGTTGAGGGACGGATCGGCGCTCTTGTATTCGGGAATAATGACGATGGTCGGCGGGCTAATAGTCACCGCAGGATCCTGATAAGGCGTCGATTTTATGCCCCGACTCACCATGAGGCGAATATGGACATGATCCTTCATGCGGTTCGCAGTAAGCGTGTCATGAAGGCGCGCCGTCAACTCGGCCTTGTCGAGCCCCATATCCAGATCGAGGGCCTTGGCGCCCTCCCAGAGACGCTTCAGGTGTTGGTCTAAAAACGGAATCACACCGTCGTGAACTCGCAGACCTTCCCAAATGCCGTCACCAAGAATGAAACCACTGTCGAAGACCGACACCACCGCCTTTTCCCGTGGGAACATATCACCGTTTATGTTGATCTGTATGTCGGCATTACGAGGGTCGATTGCAAAAGTGTGGGTGCTGTTGCTCATTATGATTGCCTTATTCCATACCCATGAGGGAAGGCCTTACCCTACCGTAAAGTGGGTTAGAAGGTTAAACCCCAGAATCGAAAATCCAAAAAACTCCAGCAGCAGGGTTTGCTTGCTTTGACCTCCATCCCGGATCATCATTGGCTACATCGGTCATTACTAACGACAGGAGAATACCGCCATGCAAGCAGCGACAGAGCAGCGCGCCAAATTTCACCACATGAAGGACGGTACGGTAGAAGATTGGGCCATCATTGGTGGTGAGGCCGCGCAACACGCTAAAGGCTTATGTGGACGCCTCGTAGCGCATCTCAAGCTGCTCGAGGGCGATTGTGGCGGCTTCCCGATTGATCGCTTGACCCACTGCTTACAGACCGCAACATTAGCTCACAAAGACGGAAAAGATGAAGAGTATGTCGTTTGCGCGCTGCTTCATGACATCGGCGATACGTTGGGGCCCGCGAACCATGCCGATATTGCTGCAACGATTCTTGAGCCTTTCGTCAGCGAAGATAATGCCTGGATGGTACGGCATCATGCAGAATTTCAGGGCTACTACTTCCTCCACCATCTGGGACTTGATCGCAACATGCGCGACCAGCACCGGGATCATCCCCTGTATGACTACACCCTAGAGTTTATCGACAAATACGATGCCCCGGCGTTCGATCCTGAGGCTGAGACCTTTCCCCTCGCTTTCTTTGAGCCCATGATGGAACGGGTCTTTGCTAAGCCAAAAAAATCGATGTACATGGGCGACAACGAAGGCATGTATGAGGTCGCTGAAGCCTGAATTAACAAGGCGACAAGCGATGAGTCGAGACACCCTCTA
>Ga0257126_1001009_pt1 | contig 21181 bp, 17 predicted proteins | sample SI060_120mmetaG_FD_190151 | JGI IMG/M metagenome (GOLD analysis project Ga0257126, IMG submission 190151) | Marine microbial communities from Saanich Inlet, British Columbia, Canada - SI060_120m | ecosystem: Environmental > Aquatic > Marine > Inlet | place: Canada: British Columbia | collected... | reverse complement strand
CAAAAGAGGTTCAAAGTTGGTTTAAGGATCTGGGAATTAGGACGCTCTATATTGATCCAGGAAGCCCCTGGCAAAATGGTCATGTGGAGAGTTTTCACAATCGATTGCGAGATGAATGCCTGAACCAGGAAGATTTTTTGAGCGTCCTGGAGGCTCAAATCGTCATTGAAGAATGGCGCCTTCTTTACAATCGAGTGCATCCACACAGCAAATTAGGCTTCCAGAGTCCTGATCAATTTGCCATGAACCATCCAAGGCCTGAACCTAACATTCAAAGTGGTCCAGAAATGGTGACCTGATCAAGTGATGCCAGCCGCAGCCCAAAATGTCACAAGCTACTCAGCCTCGGTATCCGTGATAGATATATGCGTATAAACTCAGTGCAAACACAATCAAAACGAAGGCAATGCCAGCCACCCATATAGCCCGGCAAATGAGAACGATATTACTTTTGAGCCACCCCGCGCAGGAACGACACTCGTAGTAGCTTTGGCGGTATGGAATACTTAAGTAGAGACGACTAGACTGTAATTCATACAGATTGCTTTTTATTCCTGATTCGACGGCGTTCTGGATTTCTTCGCTGGTAAAAATAAGTTTGTTACACTTATGGCATTTTGCTTTTTCAAGCTCAGCGAGCGTATCCGTAAACTTGGTTTCTTCCATCCCTTAACACTTTCTGTTTTCTGTAATAGAGTCAATGCCACGAGCACCCGTTCCAACCTACCGAGTCGAATACGAGCCATCCCGTGGCTCATGGCTGCTGACTGGCCCGGTGGGTGCAAAAGGTTACCTTTACTATCAGACCGCCCGGGATGCCGCTGATTACGCTCGTTGGGATGCCCGTGACATTTTGGGCTGCCATCGGCCTAAATGAGATTGGTTGCCACTTTGTTGCCGTTTAAACCTGCCTTTTAGTGCATTTCCGTGCAGTTTTAGCCAAAATGGCAATTTTAGGGCCCAAGGGCAAAAGCTCTAAAAACCACTGTTTTAAAGTAAGTTACAGCAAGTACCGGCGATGGGAATCGAACCCATACTTCCGAGGAAACGCGATTTTGAATCGCGCGCGTCTACCAATTCCGCCACGCCGGCCTACTTTTGCTGAGAGCGGGCGCAGTCTTCAAATTTCAGTGTGCTCTGTCAAGTCCCCCGCCCTTCGATTTTACTAAAACCCAACGATTGTGATCTTTCCCTCACAGCACTTAGATTTTATTTCATCCAGTCCCAGAAAAAGGGTTTTCCCTGCTTCGACTGCGATCGTTCTCACCCCAGCCTCTTGACAACTCTCGATTGTCATTGGCCCGATCACCGGAACATCAAACCTCATATCTTGGGCCGGTTTGGAAACCTTGACCAAGGTCACATCTTTTCCGTTTCCTAGTTTACCTCCACGCCTGATGCATTCATCTGTTCCCTCAAAAGCCTCTACGGCAAGAACGGTGCCTCGTCTCACCACGATACTCTGACCGATATCAAGGGCGCTCGTCTGCTTCACAATCTTTGTTCCAAAGCGTATATCTTCCCAGTCACGCTCGCTCGGTGTAGGCCCGTAAAGATGACCTTCGGCGGCCATTTGGTCCTCTAAAAAGGTCGTTGCCGGCAACAGAGTGATTCCATCTCTTGTTAACTCGTTGGCAATCGCACCAAATAAGGACTCAGCATTCCTCTCTTTTACCGAGTGCAATACTTTTAAGGTTCGAAGATCCGGCCAAAGGTCAAAAAGATTTCGAGGCGCAATCTGACCCACCATGATTGCCTCCTTTGCCCCTTTCTTACAAAAAAACTTAATTAATCCTCCCAGTTGCCCGACCCGGAACCACTTAATTTCGTCAGCCATTGCCTCCAGTTCAGGCTTTGTCTCACCTTTAAAGGCCGCGACAATGATGCGAATCCCTTCGCGACGAGCAGCTTTTATGAAGGTTTCAGGGTAAATTCCATTTCCCGCTATTACACCAATTGACCGCTCTCCGCTACTCACGCTGAGAAGTCTCATTTCCACATCAGCAAAATTCAAACTTCAAATTGCACGATCTCCTCAGATGCCCTAAGTTCCGGCATGGAAAATTTTGAGCTTATTCTTGCGACGGTCGCAGTCATCGCCCTTCTTGTGGTTGGGGTTATCTTTATTAACTTCTTTGGCCTTTGGATTCAAGCCCGGTCATCAGGCGTGCCTGTCAGCCTTTTAAATCTTATTATGATGCGATTCCGAAAAGTTCCCCCGAGCCTAATTGTGAATAGCAGAATCACGGCATTTAAGGCTGGCTTAGATTACACAACAGACTCACTTGAAGCACACTACCTTGCCGGCGGAGATGTCGTTAACCTTGTTCTTGCGCTAATCGCTGCCGACAAAGCCGGAATCTCACTTCCATTCAAAACAGCTTGCGCCATCGACCTTGCTACTAAGGACACCGGAAAAACAGTCAGCGAAGCAATCAATACCTCCATCAACCCAAGGGTCATCGATTGCCCAAACCCTTCAACTGGGGTGACTAAAATTACCGCTGTCGCAAAAGATGGGATCGGGGTAAACGTTAGAGCGCGAGTAACAGTCCGCACGAACCTAGATCGCTTTGTCGGTGGCGCGACCGAAGAAACAATCATCGCCCGTGTTGGCGAAGGTATCGTGACCTCGGTAGGATCAGCAAGTTCCTACAAGACCGTTCTGGAAAATCCCGATTCTATTTCTCGCCTGGTTCTCGAAAAAGGAGTCGATGCTGCGACAGCCTTTTCCATCCTTTCCATCGATATCGCCGACGTGGACGTCGCAGATAACGTCGGCGCTCGCTTACAAACTGAACAAGCCGAAGCAGACAAACAAGTTGCGCAAGCCAAGGCCGAAATGCGCAGGGCAGCAGCAGTTGCCTCGGAGCAAGAAATGGCAGCTAGGACCCAAGAAATGCGGGCCAAGGTCGTGGAAGCCGAAGCCGCCGTCCCAATGGCTATTGCCGAAGCTTTCCGGAATGGAAAACTTGGTGTCATGGAATATGCAAAATATGAAAACGTAATCGCCGACACTAAAATGCGCGATTCAATAGGAGAGGAAGGGACAAGCGAGTCCGAGGAGTCCTAAGTCCAATCGCCTCTCGTTATGGACATTCTTAAGCAACTTGATCCGCAGGCTATTTTAGTTCTGCTGATGGTCATTTTTGCTGCCATCAAAGCCTTTTTTGAGAAAAGAAAAAAGGGTGACGGTAAAGAGATCCTCGGAGAAGAAACTGATCCTGATCTTTATCAAGCCTATGAAGAAGAGCTCGCGAGGCAGCGAAGGGATCTCCAGATCGAAATTTCTCCTCCGACCTCTTCTCAAACCTCTCCTCCTCCGCTTAGCCTAGCTGTTCCTTTTTCCACTAGAGAGGCCACACCGCCACCCCCGCTTCCTTCCACGCCGGTTATACCCAAACTAAGTATTGCTGAAAAGCAGGCTCTAGAGGCTCTCAAAGCAAGAAAAAAGGCAAGCGTTAGAAAAGCTAGGAACTCGACCAAATCGAGGGTTTACCGTCATCTTTCAAGCCCAACAGCGGCACGGGAGGCACTCCTTCTCGCCGAGATTCTTGGCCCACCAAAGGCGATGCAGGGCAAGGGCTAAGGGTGGTGCTCCACCTTGCCAAAGGGCAGACAGGCAGAGGAAAGACAGCTTCAAGCTGTCCTAGATCGCGTTAGCGCTCCAACAAGATTTCATCTCCTAGAACGACCATCTCAACTGAGCCCTTCAACGTCTTATTTAAAAACGGGGTATTCGAGCTTCTAGACCTCATGAACTCTTTTGTGAAGGTGGTCTCCTTATCTGGATCAAAGACAATCAGATCTACCGGCTTTCCTTCAGATACTTCCGCAACTTCAAGCCGCATCATGCGACGCGGCTCAGCTGAGTAGCGTTTCACGATGAGATCCCATCCAAATTCGCCGGTCACAATAAATCGATCATGCAGCGAAACTAATGCAGTATCCAAACCAGTGATGCCATTCGGAGCGTCCACGAAGGCTTGCGATTTCTCAAAGTCGGTGTGGGGCGCATGATCAGTGGCGATAATTCTAAAAACTCCGTCTTTGAGGCCCTGCAGCAAAGCCGCATTATCTTCTCGCGTCCGAAGTGGCGGGTTCATTTTGTAATGGGTATCGTAATCCCCAATGTCCTCGTCGGCGAACATCAAGTGATGCGGCGAAACCTCTCCCGAAACCTTTGCACCCCGTTCATCACGCCACCAACGAATCGTTTCCATTCCGATCGTAGAACTGACATGCTGAATATGCAACGTGGCACCAGTCGCGTGAGCCAAACGAATATCTCGATCCATACAGATTTCCTCAGCAAGGGCCGGTGTTCCTTGGATTCCAAGCCGATAACTGACCGGGCCCTCGTTCAGAGCACGAGGCCCACAGAGCTGTGGGTCTTCACAATGACTAGCAAAAAACATATCAAACTCCTTACCATATTCCATCGCTCGCTTGAGCAAGGCGGCATTAGGAACAGCGTCACCGTCGTCAGTTAGCATTAGGATTCCAGCTTCTTTCAACCCGGCGATAGGGGCCATTTCATGGCCGGCCCGATCAACTGTTATACACGCCGAAGTTAAAACCGGAATACGGCACTTTCCACCTTGCTCGAGCACCCGCTTCACCACTGTAGGAGAATCGACAGACGGCGAAGTATTCGGCATCATAACCACCCCAGTAATCCCCCCATTGATGGCCGCCTCGGTGCCATCTAAAATCGTTTCCTTTTTCTCCTGACCCGGTTCACGAAAATGCACGTGGGCATCGAACATTCCCGGCATGACAATCTTGCCAGCGCAATCGATCACACGCGCACCCTCAGGAACATCAATGAATCCAACATTCTTGATGACACCATCAAGGATCCAAACATCAGCACGTTGCGGGGCATCGTTTTCCGTCGCGACTTCGCCGCCTTGTAAAAAAAGATTCATGAGAGTTCGTTTTTTAAATCTGGTTTTAGGCCGAAGAGCACCGCCATCCGAGTCGCGATCCCATTTTCTACCTGCTGGGGAATGAGGCAGCGATCATAGTCAAGCACGGCGTCGCAAAGTTCAACCCCCCGGTTAATTGGTCCTGGATGCATAACGTAAATCCCTTTATCGCTAATCTCCTTCAAGCGTTCCTCCGTGATCCCATAAACCGCATGATACTCACGATCGCTAGGGTAAAACGGTGCATCTTGTCGCTCCTTCTGCACTCGAAGTTGATAAACTGTATCCGGCCCCCAATTCATCGCCTCCTTGTAGTTGGTGAACCGCTTAAAACGGGTTTTCGGGACTAAACTTCCCGGCCCACAAAAAGCAACCTCAACCCCGAGCTTATCCAGAATCGTACTTGTAGAGCGGGCCACCCGGCTGTGAAGAATATCGCCCATAATCACTACCTTACGGCCTGGCAATTCAGGATAAACTTCTCGAAGAGTAAATGCATCCAGCAAAGCCTGAGTTGGATGCGCATGCGCTCCATCACCCGCATTGATGACCGAAGCATTCGTCTGCCGGGCAATCGCAGCCGGCTGCCCGGAGAGACGATGGCGCACCACAATATAGTCCGCCCGCATCGCCTGGAGAGTATCAATGGTGTCCCGAACTGACTCCCCTTTGGTAACCGAAGAATGAGGCACATCGAAGATGGTTACATCGGCCGAGAGACGTTTTGCCGCAACTTCAAATGAGGATAAGGTCCGCGTACTTGGCTCGTAAAACAACATCAAAACGGTCTTACCCTTCAAGGCCGGAACCTTTTTAACCGAACGAGTAAAAAGGTCTTTGAAGGGCTCCGCCTGATCGAGCAAATGAATGATTTCCGCGCGGTCAAGTGAGACAATATCCAGGAAATCTTTTCGGGCCATAAACTGCTATTCTATTGAGTAATAATTTCGACAGCATCCTTACCATCAATTTTTTCTAAACTGACATCAACACGATCCATTCGGTCCGTTTCAAGATGTTCACCAACAAATCGAGGTTCGACCGGGATTTCGCGATGTCCACGGTCGATCAAAACTGCGAGATCCACCTTCGATGGACGGCCGTAATCGAAGAGAGCATCCAGAGCTGCCCGGATCGTGCGACCAGTAAAGATCACATCATCAACTAAGACAACGTGCGAGCCATCGACCGGGAAATCGATCGAACTACTTTGAAGGGTCGGATTACTGCTCAGATGTTCGTAATCGTCACGATAAAGCGAAATATCCAAAACCCCGAGACGAGCTTGCGCTCCGCGCTCGACAAGCTTTGCAAAGACCCTTTCAGCCACCTCATCACCACGACTCCGAATCCCCACAAGATCGATCGCTTGGCCAGCGGCAGCTGAAAGAATTTGATCCGCCAGGCGGTCAATAGCCGCCGACATGGCTGCGGGATCGAGGGCAGTGCTCATTCGGTTAGGAGGATGCTAGGAAGTAGAGTTAGAAATGCAAGCGACCAATGTCAGCACGTCGCTGACTCCCATCAAAAGTCACCTTGGCTGCCTCAGCGTGAGCTAGCTCAACTGCGGCCTGACGGGTCTCTCCCCCGGCTACTATTGCCAAGACCCGGCCTCCATTCGTAGCCCAGTCATTTCCGATTTTTTTCGTCCCAGCATGATAAACTCGGGCATTTAAAACCAGATCTAAGCCACCAATCACATCATTCGAGCGAGATGACTCGGGATAACCGGCGGAAGCCAAAATACAGCATACTGACCACCCTTCACTAAATGATAGTAACTCAGATTTAAGATTCCCCTTCGCCCCTTCGAGACAGAATCCCGCAAGATCCCCCGAAACCAAGGGCATGACCGCCTGACACTCGGGGTCACCAAATCGGCAATTATACTCGATGATCTTCGGCCCGTCCTCAGTAAGCATCAGCCCAAAGTAGAGAAAACCTTTGTAATTTAAGGCATCCTTTTCGAGCCCTGCTACCGTCGGACCCACAATCTCCTCCTCGATTCGCTTCATTAACTCAGGATCAGCTAATTGACGACTCGCTACTGCCCCCATTCCACCAGTATTCGGCCCCTCATCTCCTTCGCCGATCCGCTTGTAATCACGAGCCGGAGTGAGGATAAGGTAATCTGGCCCACTCACTGCCGCAAAAATTGAGATTTCAGGACCCACGAGGCACTCCTCGACTAAAAGTCGGCCTGGACCGAACCTCCGTTCCACCATCACCTCTTGCAAAAACTCTTCGGCTGAAGCCTCGTCAGGACATACCGCCACCCCTTTTCCGGCGGCCAAACCATCAAATTTGAGCACGGTCGGATACTTCCCGCCAATCGCAGCCCTAGCTTCCTCGACGTCCGCACAACCCGAAGCCGCACCGGTCGGAATTTCGTGCCGCTGCATAAATTCTTTGGCGAACTCTTTCGACGCTTCCATCTGCGCCGCTGCAAACGGGGGGCCCCAGCAAGGAATCCCCGCTTCTTCGCATCGATTTGCGAGACCTTCACCGGTCACAAGATAACTTTCCTCCCCCGCTATGCATAAATCGATGTTTGTCATCATCATCCAAGAAATTAAAGAGTCTAAATCGTGGGCTTCCACTATTCCGGCACCCTCTATTTCATGGATTGCTTCGCTCCCAGGGAAACAAAACACTTCGGGCTGACTCGCCGACTCACGGAGGGCCCGAATCAGGGCATGCTCACGTCCACCTTTTCCGACAACGCAGATTTTCACGCCCCCGAAATAGCGCACCAACGGCACTTTGACCAAGGAAACAATGGAGATTCTCCCTTGCCAATTACTCTTCCCCCCTTCCAAATCAGCTCGACATGGTAAATCCCCCCGCACTCGTCGTTCTCGCAGCTGGCATGGGCAGCCGTTATGGTGGCCTCAAGCAAATGGACCCTATGGGGCCCAATGGTGAAACCGTCCTCGACTACTCGGTCTTCGATGCGATCCAAGCCGGATTCTCAAAGGTGATTTTTGTGATTCGCGAGGACTTTGCCGAGGCCTTCCAAACCGCCGTGGGAGCTAAGTTTGCCAACCACATCGAAGTCGCTTACGCCTTCCAAAAGCTAGACGATTTACCCGAAGCTTACACTGTCCCCAAAGGACGTGAGAAACCTTGGGGAACGTCCCACGCCATTCTGGCCGCACGCGATGAAATAGATCGCCCATTCGCCGTCATCAATGCGGACGATTTTTACGGGACCGATGCCTACCAACAGGCCGCCAATTTTCTGACTCGTGAACATTCGAGCAGTTTGAAAGCTCGCTATGCCCTTGTCGGTTACCATATCGTCAACACTCTCTCCGATCATGGCGCGGTCAATCGCGGCATTTGCCAAATCGACAACGGCCTTCTCAAAGGCGTCGAGGAAGTCGTCGAAATCTCCCGCAAAGACGACAACCAAATCGAAGGACGCGGAATCGCTGGCAACGCTTGCCTCGTTGAGGAAAATGTCGTGGTCTCAATGAACCTTTGGGCTTTCCCTGTTTCTTTCCTCACTGAACTCATGGATCACTTCACCAAGTTCCTCGCCGAATACGGCACTGAACCAAAAAGTGAATGCTATATTCCAACCGTCGTCGATGACCTCGTAAATCGTGGCATCGCCGACTGTCATGTCCTCGAAACCTCCTCATCTTGGTTCGGCGTCACTTACCCTCAAGACAAGCCTCATGTCGTCGAGAGTATTGCGGCACTCATCAAAAACGGCGACTATCCAACTCCTCTCGCTTAACTCGAGCGTGAATTCTTCCCAAAGTTTGATAGAGTCCGGCTATGCCCAAGTCGTCCCTCACCTGTCAGATCACCCGATGGTCTGAAAGAAAAGAAACACCGCTCGACGATATTGTTGCGGTTGAAGAGCCTCTGCAAGTCGTGGTCGATGGCCGGCCACTCGCCGTTCTTATGCGAACCCCAGGCGACGATGAACTTCTCGTAATGGGGTTTTTACTCACCGAGGGAATTATCGAGAGGATGACACAAGTCCGCCGCATCGACATCGAGGCCCGCGACAATCACGCCATGGTTTTCCTTATCGATGGCCATACATGCGACTGGGAACGCCTCACCCGCCACCTTTTTTCCGCCTCTTCCTGTGGTCTCTGCGGCAAAGCCACAGTCGACGCTATCTTACAAAGCCATCCTCCTATCGGACAAAAACCTGAATTTGATCCTCTCGTTCTTCAAGCGGCACCCGATACCATGCGAGCCGCCCAGGCTAACTTTGATTCAACCGGAGGCATCCACGCCTCTGGAATTTTTTCACAAGATGGAAAGCTCCTCATCCTTCGCGAAGATATCGGAAGACACAATGCCCTTGATAAGGTGATTGGCGAAGGTCTCATCAAAGAAATCGATTTCACGCGCTGTTTCCTTCTCCTCTCGGGCCGCATCTCATTTGAGCTCATGCAAAAGGCCGTTGCCGCACGCCTTCCGCTCGTCGCAGGGATTTCAGCCCCATCATCGCTGGCCGTTAACTTCGCCAAAACTTCGAATCAAACCCTTATCGGTTTTCTTCGTCCACCCCACATGAATTACTACGCCTAAGGTGACAAGTTCTCCAAAATTTCACATTGGGATCATGAAGCATTCATAAAAGCGGACCAAGTTAACGACAGAATGAAACGAGGCATACCCCTTTTTATCTTCCTGATCTCCATTGCGGTTGGCTCGGAAAAGTCGCCTTATTTTAAAATCGAAGGAGATCATGAGATCGATTGTTTTCCTCTTAAGTCATCGCATTCCGCAGTGACTATCACCGGTTCAATCGCCGATATTACCCTGACCCAAATTTACACAAACGATGGAAACAAGACCATCGATGCTACCTATCTTTTCCCAGCCTCTTCGGGCGCCGCAGTTCACGGCATGATGATGAAAATCGGAGATCGAACTATTAAAGCGGAAATCCAGGAGAAGACAAAAGCGCGCCAGGCCTTTGAAGAAGCTAAGAACCAAAAAAAGTCAGCCAGCCTTCTCACACAAAAACGCCCCAACCTCTTTTCCATGGAAATGGCTACAATTCTTCCGGGCGACCAACTCACGCTCACTCTCAACTACAGCGAAATTTTAAAGCCTAATTCTGGCGACTACGAGTTCGTCATCCCAACTGCGATCGGACCCCGCTATCGTGAAAGAAGCACTCCCCCAAATAGCATCGAAAAGCACTTTCTTAACGAAGGACAACAGACTCGAACTCGTTTTTCAGTCAACGTGAACCTCAGCAGTCCACTCCCCATTCAAAAATTGGCCTGCCCAAGCCACGAGCAATCCACTATCACTTTCAAAAGTAAAACTTCGGCTTCACTCGACCTCAATGAAGCTGAGCCTGATCGCGATTTCATAATCCGCTATCAATTATCTGGGCAAAAAATCCTAAGCGGTCTTCTTTCCCACAAAGGAAGCGAAGAAAACACTTTTCTTATCCAACTTGAGCCTCCTCGGGAGATTAAGCCCCAGGACATTCCAGAACGCGACTTCATCTTCGTCATCGACGTGTCGGGATCCATGAAAGGTTTCCCTCTCAATCTCGCCAAAGATCTTTTCAGAGAGCTCGCCCAAGAACTCCGCCCCGAAGACCAATTCAATATTCTTCTCTTCGCTGGAGCCAACAAAGTTCTCTCCGGAAAATCACTGCAAGCCACCGACGCTAACGTCGACCGCGCCATCAACTTCCTCAATAGCTCTGATGGCACGGGAGGCACTCGCCTTTTAAATGCTCTCGAGGAAGCTCTTGAACTTCCTCACGACCACGACCATTCGCGCTCCTTGATTCTCATTTCCGACGGCTACATCGAAGCCGAGACTGAAGTCTTTGACCTCATCAAAAATAAAGCGCGTGGAACCAATATTTTCCCACTCGGCGTTGGATCAAGTGTCAACCGACACCTCCTCGAAGGCCTCAGCCACTTTACCGGTCGTGACCACTTTATCGTGACACACTCCTCCGAATCAGACACCGCCGTCACACGTTTCAAAAATATCATATCCACTCCAGTTCTGACAAATATTCAAATCACCTCGGAGGGTGTCGCCTTGAGCGATCTTCTCCCAGCTTGCCAACCCGACCTCTTTTACGGTCAAACTCTCTCACTCGTTGGAAAATGGCAGGGGTCCGGAACCATCTTCATGACTGGAACCACCGGAAACGGAGAAAGAATCACGCAAAGATTTGAGATTCAAAACTCATCTATCCATCCCTCTCTTCCGACCCTTTGGGCAAGGACCAAAGTTAAGGAGCTCTCTGACTTTGCTCAAATCACTGACCGTGATACCGAGAAGAAGCAAGTCACCGAAATAGGGCTCAAATACCAACTCCTCACTCCCTTCACATCCTTCGTCGCAATCACGGAGGAGATTCGCGAAACCGAAGGAAAGAGCATGTTGGTTAAACAGGCCAAGCCTCTCCCTCTGGGAGTTTCAAATTCCGCTAAAGTCAAAGGAAATGGGTCGCCCAACGATATTCCAGAACCATCATCAGGACTACTCATATTATTGGTGGGAGCCCTAACCCTTTCTCTTCGCATTCGTAACTAACCCTCAGCTCTCCAATTTCCATTATAGTTACTAACATCCTGAGAACTAGAAGCATTCCGGCCCATCTTTTCGTTGCCTACGAATCTGCACCGTTGTTCTCCTTTTCTTCCGATCGGCTGAGAGACAGAAACAGCAGAATACTCCACCTAATATTAGCTCACCTTTTAAAAGTCCTAATTACGAATCCTTGATCCCGGAAATCATCACCTATCCCAATTCAAACAGAAGCCTCATAAAACAATCATGAACGAACCACCACCAATCCCTAAACCGGAATCCGTAACACCTCAGGTAGACACCTCTCTAACCTCGGTATTTGAGGGCCTTCTCAAATCACCAAAAAATCTTATTGCTGGGATCAACGAGAGTAAGACATCAGGTTCCTTCACTTCAAAGCTCCTAATTCTCGCTCTTGTTGGCTTCGTCATTTTTGGAGTCACAATGGGGAGCTTCTCATTCCACGAACAACTCTGGGCAGCTCCATTAAAAACACTCCTTGGCCTTACCTTCAGTTCCATTATTTGTCTCCCCAGCCTCTACGTTTTCTCTGCCTTGACCGGGACCTCGCTCGGGATCAAGGAGATCATTCAAGGAATGGCAGGAGCTCTAGCGCTCATCGCAGCTCTCCTCCTCGGCTTCACGCCCGTCCTTTGGGTCTTCTCGCAATCGACGACATCCGAGGTTTTCTTCGGATTACTTGTTCTCACAACTTGGTTAATCGCTCTCTTTTTCGGCACTGGCTTTCTCCTCAAAATGCTAGAGCAATCCGGCACCAAAAACAGAGGCCCGTTACGGGTGTGGATCGGAATCTTCCTCCTTGTAACACTTCAGATGTCGACCACTCTTCGCCCCCTGATCGGTCGATCTGAATCACTATTCACGACTGAGAAGCGTTTCTTTCTGGAGCACTGGGCCATCACCATGAATGGACCCTCACGCAATCCCCAGCAAGACAATGGTCAACAGATTCAAACCACCCAAAATAGTAGGCCCAATCAAAAAGGCGGGACTTCAAAAAAGAATCCTTTTCTCGGAGACTAGGGGACAAAGTATCCCCGCCAGCGGGAACTTGAATCTTTACCGAAGGCAACATCATGCGCGATGATCTTCTCCTCCGTGAAAAGAAACCTTCCATCAAAAGTTTCGCCATTGAGCACCTGCCTTAGCCAGTAAGAATCGTCCTCCCACATTCTTTCGAAAGGAATCTCGTCAATCTGGCACCAGTAAGGATTGGCCTCGATCGTTGCGGTCGGTGTCCCTGTGAATTCGGTTGCAGTGTAAACGTGACAGTGGATATCAGGCAGATCTGACATTGCGAACCACAGCTCACCGCGCTTAATTGGATCCAAACAAGTGATATGAAGTTCCTCCTGACACTCCCGAATCACGCATTGCTCGGGGGTCTCGCCGGGATCAATCTTTCCACCCGGACCATTAATCTTGCCTTGGCCTATTCCGGTTAGCTTCTCAATCAAGAGGACACGATCCCCTTGATGAACAAACATGAGGGTCGCATGGATGTCCGGCTTCCAAGTTGACCAGTCAGGAACTTCGATTTCAAGATTGGGCATAAGCTACAAGGGAAAGCGAGGAGATTGCGATCTCAGTGGACATTGTCAATCCTCTCAAAAGCACTCGGACTTTTGATTCTCTGTTACAGAAAATTCAGGAAATCAACCCGCTGTAGGAAGCAGCATCCATGAGGTCATTAACCTGATCAGGATGATTTACACGAATTTTAAAGATCCAACCAGTGTCATAAGGGTCGATGTTAATTTTAGCAGGATCGACAACAAGATCGGTGTTAATTTCGATTATTTCACCGGCGATTGGTGCATATATATCGCTATTTGCCCTACCACTTTCGACAACTCCAATCGGCGAGCCTTTATCGATATCGCCCAAATCCGGCAATTCGACAAAAACCACATCACCCAACTCTTCTTGGGCATGATCAGTAATCCCAATCGTAGCGATATCGCCTTGAAGTCTTACCCACAAATGATCGCGGGAGTAATGGAGGTCAGCTGGAGCAATCATAATGGAAGAAAGTATCGTAGAGTTTTAATTATTCTCGGTAAAAAAGCCTCTGGATTACTCGAACGGAGATCCAACCGACCCGCGTTTTGGCAACCAATTCGCAGGATTATCTTACCAAAACCGTTCGGATCATTAAGCCAGACTAATCCTCCCGTCAAGTGTCTGGACCATCCCCTCCTTCTTTGCGCAGAATCCAGCATTAGCCTCGACTAGGAACCACCCTACTAGGAGAGATCGAGCATCCCACGAATACGCCGGTATATCGGTCGGATAAAATAACCAATGAATCTATCCCTCCGATTTCCCTTCCTGAAAACAGGAACATCGACCCCAAAGCTCCCAGTTTCCTCGATCGAGAAAACCCAGCCTCAAAAACCTATTTACCCCGAAATATTTTGAATGGTGATGGAGCTTGTCAACTTGGTGATCTGCGAGTTTCTTTGATCACCGATGGGACTGAACGTAAATCTTGAAAAAAACTTCTCATGGCTGGCATTCCCTGGCCTCATTCGAGCTATCGTCATGCTACAGTGCGTGGTTTTTTTTGTCATCCTTATCAATCCAGAGACGGCAAGTTACTTCATGGTAACGCCTGAAGGCATCGCAAACGGCCAATATTGGCGATTAATCTCTTGGATCTTTTATCCCTTCGTCGATCCCAACAGCTATGGTAATCTTTTTAGTGCCTTCTTTATGTTCATCATCTTAAGGATTTCCTTTCTCTTTAGTGATTCACTGGAGAATGCGTGGGGCGAAATCCAGACCTCTCTCTATGTTTACACTACGATTATTTGCCAAGCTTTGGCTCTCTATCTTTCGGCTACTGGATTTCTTCCACCTGCTTTCCTCACCAATCAGATGTTTTACATCGCGCTATTTTTCGCGTTTGCGACTCTTTTTCCCAATGTAGAATTCCTTCTTTTCTTTGTTCTTCCGGTAAAAGTCTGGATCTTTGCCATGATTTCACTAGCGACGATCGTGTTTTCATGCCTTAGCTTCCCCCCCCTCTTTCTGACCTACGGCCTCGCGTTTTTCCCCTATCTTGTATGGGCAATCCCCCGCCTCTATCACGGCCGCAAATACAGGAACCAGCTGAATGCCCGGCGAGTTAAATTCCAGTCGCAGAGCAACGACAGCCGGGGCCGAACACTTCATCGATGTGTTGTTTGTAACCGGACCGAGCTTAGCGATCCTCAGCTCGACTTCCGTGTCGCTGAAAATGGGGATGAGTATTGTCTGGACCATCTCGGAGATGATGGCAAACCTGCGGCATCATGAGCGAATTGCAGTTCTCCACCCGTCCAAATAAGAAGGAGCTCGACGAAACCAAGGCCTTCGCACCTAAGTTTGATGACAAGGGTCTTATCGCAGCGATGGCGATAGACCATGAAACACGCGAGCCCCTCATGTTGGCATACATGAATGAGGAATCGCTTAAGATGACGATCGAAAAGGGCGAAGCCGTTTACTACTCCCGCTCACGCCAAGAAATCTGGCATAAGGGAGCGACCTCTGGCCACACCCAAATAATCCATGAGATTCGCACTGATTGTGATCAGGATGCTCTCATTCTTTACGTCACCCAACAAGGAGCCGGAGCCTGCCACACTGGCCGCCGGTCCTGCTTCTACCGAGCGGTCAGCTTCCCGCAGAATAACCCAGTCGACCTAGACTTCGTGGACGACGAAAAAACTTTTGATCCAGATACTGTTTACGGCCAAAAGTAGACTACAACACGGTCGCGATAAATCAAAACGCCGTGCCCAAAACTTCTACTGCTGGGGAACCGAAGCCTCCAGAACTGTCGCTCCTTGTTCTTCGCTCATCACGAGGACACTGAACTTGCGCACCTCACCGATTCCGGTGGAACTCACACTAGCATAGTCAAAATTTCCCCGTAGATCGGTGTAGCCATCTTTGAAGAACTTCACCCCTTTAGCGGTATCCGCGTAAACTTTCACGTAGACCTTAGGCAAAGGCTTGCCGGTCTTTTTATGATGAACGGTGAGCAAACCCATCGAATCGCTGAGAGTCGTCTTCAACTCATTCGCATAAACTGCAGCGGAAGCTTTCTTACCACCCCCAATCACCTCAACGATGACATTACTCGCAAGATATTCAGCCGGAAGTTGGAATACCTTCGCTCCCTTTTCAGCTTGTAGCTTCATCGATGTTTCCTTGTTTGGCTGAATGATCGCAAAACGCGAAGTTCCACTCGAAACAAATGGATTGGTGCTAAACAAAAACTCCAAATCCATCTCGTAATAATTAATAGTCACTTCGGACACATTCTGGAAATCGAGAGTCGCTTGAACCCCTTCTACTGCAATACTCAAAGAAGGTTCGAGGGCCGCCGCCAACTGCTGTTCCTGCTCGCGATCGCCTTCTTTCATCACTTCTGGCTGCGCCCCCTGGAGCTCTTTAATTTGAGCCGTTAAATCAGCAAAGCGATCACGCCAAAGATCAACCGGATACTCCTCATACTTGGTAGCCAAACGACGGGCCTTGGGAAGATCAGCTTCATAGAAAGCTCCGTAAGCTTGAAAATAATCGTACTGCATTCTCGTTTCAAGCTTTGCTGGTTTGACTTGCTTCAATTGAGCCAAGGCCTCGGCAACCCGGTCCTGAATAAAGAGATAATAAGTGGTCGCCAAATGATCGAGATCATCAAGATCTTTCTGCTGGCTGAGCATCCTAAGAAATTGCGAATACTGTCCGCGAACCACGGGATTAAGAATTCGATTTTCACCTCCTAAAGCATGAGCACGATTATTGATCAACGGCTTGTATTCAAGATGCTCGTAGCGACGACGATTGACCGGATCAACCGTGAGCAGATCACATGAAAGAGCGACCCCGCATTGATCAAGGAAACGCTCCTGCATCAGAAGCAGCTGAGCAATCCCCTCCTTATGATTATGCGCCACCGAATACCCCTGAATGACAGGATGATAGAGGCCACGAACATTCAAGATCTCCAGCGCTTTACCGAAGAAATTTTTGTCATCCCGGCAGCGCCATGCCATCTTCGTAAGATCAATCGCATGCAGGTTTTGTTTCTCTAGGTATTCGAGAACGTCAGCCTCATCACCCCACTGGCTCATCCAAGCCCACGATGTCTGATCGATACTCGTAGGCTTATCGACCACCTTGAAAGTGAGTCCATCAGCATGAGCAATCACTGCACCAGATTTCGAAAGGTGAGCCGGATAGCTCGCAAATTTTCCAGATGCAGGAAAGTAGAAAGAAGTCTCAAGGCGATGAGTTGAATAGGGTTCAAGCTGTATCCGTTGGGTTACCGTGTTTCGAAGCCCCCGAACTGCGATTGCCCCCTTTGGAATCTGCGAAAGAATATCAAGTCGCTGGCGCCCACTCGTGGGATTGGTCACGACCACCTGGGCCCCATAAACCACGCCTCGAACAAATTCCTGAGTGACAAATTTGTCGATCTTTTGCCCGTCTTCCATTCGGAAACGATCATTAAGCTGAAAGTAGCTCTGATTCACAAGAAGAGGTGGACGATTATCGGCCATCCCAGCTTCCTTCACTTCACGATGGAAAAATAAAACATTCCCTCCGGCAGTAAACTCAAGAGCCCCCTCTTCAATCTGATCTTCATGCTTTGGCGCCTTGAATGGCAGGTCAAGGAATGACAATGCAAACATCATTTCCGTGAAGCTGCCTGAGACTTCCCCTAAATACCGCGAACCAAATCCAGGACCGACCCCATGCCTGGCAAGATCCAACCAGAAGCGGTTCTCACTAACAAGTTCATAGGTCTGGTCGCTTTGAGGTAGATGGTAATAGTTGTCTTCAGCCCATTCCTTGGTCCGCTCTAGAGCACGGTAAGCCTGTTTTACCTGTTGCAATGCCTGATTCAAATCCGCAGCAAATGGATCTACCTCAGCTTGCCTCTTTCGAGCGGAATATTTGCTCTCAACCTCTGTTAAGGCAGACTCCTGTTTCTTAAGCTGCTTCCCCGCGCTTTTTGACACGCTAGCATCCGAAAAACTGTTACCGAATGATAAATTCACTGAGTTAGACGCAGCTATTCCATCCGCTTCAGCAACTATGCCCAGCTTCTCTCCTGCATAGGTATTACCAAAGGCACCACCTCCCACCGCGGCTCCAAACCAAAGCTTCGTCGAATCAAGATTTGGTGGACGAAGTGCCAATCTATTCTCAAGGTCCAAACTAAGAGCTGCCATCCTCTCACGATCGGATTGCGCGAGTAAAATACGCTCTACAACATTGAGTCGCGCATATTCAAACGACTGATAATATTTAGGCAATGGATTCCCCAGGAGGTAATCATCCATAAAAGTGAGGTCTTTTTTGTTAGCAAGATGAGGGCGCACAACCTCTTTGAAAAAGACAGGATCTTTACGTGAGATAAAAAAGCTCAACTCATGGCAAGCGTATTTAGAATACTTTGACTGCTTCTCCTCGACCGCCAAGCTATCCCACTCAGCAATAAAGGAAAACTCCCTCAACGTTGTATCATTTTTGAGAGTTAAAAAATAACGATGAACCGATCCCAAATGATCATAAATTTCGAATGCTGAATTAAGGAGATCAGGGATCTTGAGAGTGTTCCCTTTCTTCAAAATAGTGACCTGTTCTTGCTCGGTAAAGTGACGCTTGGGATCAAGCGCATTAGTCAGGAGACGCAAGTCACGAATCTTGGTCTTTGCATCCGGCAAGGAGACGCTGCGATAGGTCGATCCCTCTGGGTCCACCAAAAGAACGTGAACATGCTGACGATCACCAAAGGCATCGATCTTTACACTAATCCGACCATTCTTGTTCGGGATTAAATTTGGAATTACAACTGGGCTCCTCCCTAAAAACTCATATGACGAAGAGCCAATCGACCTAGCCAAGCCCCCTATTACTTTTTTGGCCGATCTCCGGGGAGCACCCGGGGCGGCTGCCAGAACTGGCTTGCGATTGAATTTATCTCCGGCTCTCAACAATTCTCCACCCGATTCAGTATCCCGAACAGCCCATGGATTGAGGAGAAGCTCGGGACGACTCAGCATATTACCAGGAAACTTTTGAGCATCACGTCGCTCCAAAATATAACGTAGTTCGTCACCTAAATTACGCCCACTGATATAAAGGCTAGGAAGGAATCGCGCCATTCCAGTGCGAAGTCCTACCCTTTGAGAGCCACCGAGGGCGGCAAAAGGATCATTCTCTGGAATAAATCTCGTTGCCATGACATGCACACGAGTCAACGGATCCAAGCCACTCACCTCAACCTCTAAAGTTTTATCATTGGCTTTAACAGATTTCAGATGTGAGGCCTGCCTTGCCGGCAGCTCGAGCATGCGAGCTGAGTTAAACAGGTAACCTTGCGAAACCATACCCGATCCAACGAGCACTTTTATACTCTGATCCGAGGGCTTCAAAATCAGGCGATAATCCCCCGGCGAAAGAGTCGCGACCAAAAAACCATCGATTAATTTGAGCCGGGAGAATTCATCAGCAACAAATCCCCCGAACTGTAGGGAGTATAAAGCTACCTCACGTCGATTCAAAGAACCTACGAACGGAACTTTGAGTTCCTGATTTTCGGAAAGTGTAACGTTTTCAATTTGATCCCGCCGATCATTTCTAAGAATCCATGTTCTCGATTTCCCACTGGGCGCTTGCACCGTGAGGCTTGATATCCCAATTAGGGCACCAAGATCGAGGCTTCCTCTTTGCGTAGTCTTTAGAGTGGTTTTTCGCTGATTCTTAAAAGCTTGGTGATTGAATATCACATTAAGATTCTGCCCGGCAATTGGTTCAGCATTCCGGCCAAAACTTTCGATGCGATATTTCCCATCAATTTTGCTCAAGTAGAGGTCTCCTACAAGGTCACTTTTGAGCACCTCGTTCGCCTTAAAGGACCTAGAATCAGTCAGCTCAACAATCTCACTACCTCTGCTTACGACCTTCATTTTCACCCGAAGGGTGGCCACCAAATTTGCGAGACGATCTGGCACTCTGAATTCATGGACGAATTCGCGGTCACCCATCAACTTGAGATTTTCAACGCTCATTCTCGCAGGAAATCCCTCTAGATCGGTCGATTTCAATTCTAAAGCAGCACTTTCAATCTCACTGAGTGAAATCGTTTGACCCGCAACTTCCAAAGTTGGGCGGAGAATTAAACGTCCCTTACCACCACTCCGAAGTGACTCTTGATCAAGGTGCATTCCTGCCGTTATCCGATACTCTTCCCGCGGCAGAGCCAGCTTAGCCATCGTGGCATAACCGCTAGAGTCCTGAATCACGACAGAACGAATTCCTGGACTATTGGAAAAAGGAAGCACCAGGCGACCACTCTTGTCACTTTCATATTGGTTTTTTCCGATCCAAAGGGCGGCGCCTTTTAAGGGCTGATTGGCCTCATCAAGAATCGTAACCAGTTCTCCCTGAGGGACTGTACGATTAATTAACCCAAGTGCCCCTTTTCGGATGATCGCCCTACTACTTTTGCCACCTCCAATAAATTCAACGACCCACAAGCCTCTTCGATTTGGGATTCCCGAAATCTTGAAATCCTTTTCCGTCTTTAGCTGAGGCGCTGCATCAAATTCATGAGATTCGCGAAAGTTCGCAACTAAACCATCAAGGTCAATATCAGTGCTGACCTCGTTTCCGAGACTGCGGTAATAGTTTAAGGTGTTAATCTCAAAAACTTTCACGATGAGCTTAGGCACGTTTTTGAGATGCATTTTCAAGATCACATCATCGTCGATTGCATAGGTTTCCTGATTCATCGCGTTAAATTCGATCTCCACCCGGTCTTTCAGAGCTTGAAATTCCGAAGGACTCAATAAAGCAGCCCAGTCTGATGGCTTACCAATTCCGTTGGTAATCTTGCTTTCAGCAAAGACACGTCGAAGCCAATTCTCACCTAAGTAAGGTGAAAACTTGGTCGTGTCCCGATCATCTTTCAGGAACTTCAAAAGATAAGATTTCACCAAAGGCTCATCCCCCCCTTGCGCAGAAGGAAGAGTAGTCACCTTACGGTAATCCCGCCCCAAATCCGCAGGATGACGCCATAACACCGGTTCTTTTTCGCGCCACTTGGGATTCAAGTAACTGACATTTCGAGGAAGAGCTAAATAATCCAAAAATCGCTTCTCATTCTCTTTCCCTCGCACCCGATCATGACTAAGGCGCTGATAAAGAATATGGACTTTCAAGGAATTAAACGACGCTGGCAAGGTAGCGACAAATCTTTCAGCGCGAGTCAGATAGGCCTCGCGAACCGACTGCGATGCTGCCATAGATTCATCGGCATTAGGAAGAAGGCGAGTCAGATAGGTTTCCACAAACGCAGCTGAATTGATCAGGTCAGCTTTTAATGCTAATAACTCTTCAAGCTGAGCTTTCGTTAGCAAACGATGAATTCGAAATTCACCAAATCCCTTACTTTCTTTACTCTTAAGATCAGTGTGAATTAGCGAAACCAATCTGGGCAGATCCGGAGTCATAGAACGGGAAAGAAGGTCTCGCAGCTCAGAAGTTGACAACTTAGGATCCCCTTCTAAAAATCTATAAAATCCTGACGTTTGGAGATTCTGGAGTGAACTTGAACGCCCCAAGGCATCATCAAGAAACGATTTCCAAGAGACGAATTTGGGATCCAGAGTCGAGGGATATTT
>Ga0257126_1001008_pt1 | contig 21201 bp, 18 predicted proteins | sample SI060_120mmetaG_FD_190151 | JGI IMG/M metagenome (GOLD analysis project Ga0257126, IMG submission 190151) | Marine microbial communities from Saanich Inlet, British Columbia, Canada - SI060_120m | ecosystem: Environmental > Aquatic > Marine > Inlet | place: Canada: British Columbia | collected... | reverse complement strand
TATTAAGTATGTTTTTTCATATGAGAATCGAATTGAGAAAGCTTATCTTGTATCAGTCGGATTTCCTTAAAAATCTGGTCTAACAAGATGCTTGAGTCATCCTCAAGTTCAGTTGGAGATGTATTATTTAATGGAGCAGGAGGTAAAATCTTATATAAGTAAAAAATATATAGTAACCCAATCAAAAACCCATTATCATAATAGTTATGACATTTAATAAATAGTTTGTCTGCGTTATGGATTGATTTATTTTTATCTGGATGGCATTTTAAAACAATTTTCCTGTAGCATTTTCTAACATATGCTTTAATAACTGGATTTGTATCAACTTTCTTTTTAGTTTCGGACTCAAGTTCCTTATTGGGGTCTATTTCTGGTTTTTCTTCATCATTGGTTTCTGGTTTTTCTTCATCATTGGTTTCTGGTTTTTCTACATCATTGGTTTCTGGTTTTTCTACATCATTGGTTTCTGGTTTTTCTACATCATTGGTTTCTGGTTTTTCTACATCATTGGTTTCTGGGTTTTTTTTGGGGGTGGCTTCTTGTTTCTTCATATTTTTAAATAAGAAAGCGAAGAAATCGTCTTTTTCAGTATATTTATCATCGCCATCATAAGAACTATTATCTAATATGTTCTCGTAATGGTCCATAATTTCAAAAATTTTGTGAAATATATTTGTGGGTTCTTCCATAAATCTACTATATTGTTAGATAAAAATATATTGTATATATAAAAATGTTTTTATCGTTTTTGTTTCTTATAGCTGGCGTTACTGCTAGAATGAATGAATATGTGCCTACAGTTGAGATAGAACCTTACCAAGTAATGCATAGTATGGATACCGAATTGCCTCAATCATTTACGTGGTCTAATGTAGATGGTGTGAATTATTTAACGAAAAGCCTGAATCAACACATACCCGTATATTGTGGAAGCTGCTGGGCGCACGGTAGTGTTAGCTCTTTAGCAGATAGAATAAAGATAATGCGAAAAGCGGCTTGGCCTGATATAAATTTAAGCATTCAATTCATATTGAATTGTCAAATGGGTGGGTCTTGTAACGGTGGCGACCACTTAGCTACATATAAGGCTATTCACGAGTATGGTTCTATTCCATATGAGGATTGTATGGTATATCAGGCGTGTAGTTCCGACTCAAAAGAGGAAGCATGTAAAAACAAACAAGATTTTATTTGTTCGCCAAACAACATTTGTAGAACGTGTGATACATTTAGTAATCGTGGGGGAGTATGCAACCCAATTTTACATTATCCGAATGCTACCGTAGCGAGTTATGGTGCTGTTCGTGGTAGTGATAATATGATGGCTGAAATATATAAGAATGGACCTATTGCGTGTGGTATTAATGCGGCTGAAATAGATGATTATGATGGCGGTGTTCTCGATGTTCCCAAAAAATTAAAGACAATAAATCATATTATTTCAGTAGTTGGATGGGGGTATGATGCCAGTATTAATAAACAGTATTGGATAATCCGTAACTCGTGGGGTAGTTATTGGGGAGAACTAGGATTTATGCGTTTAGTGTTAGGTGAAAATCAATTAGGTATTGAAAAGACTTGTGCTTTTGCTATACCCGGTAATTGGACGTTACATAACAAACATTGTTATGAAGATGGTCGTAATTGTATGGATTAGAAACAAATCTTGGCATAGAAACAAGTTAAAGTTTTATGTGTTTAATAAATAAACACATAATGGACCCTTACATATACATAAATCGAAATTCGTTATCTTCTGATATATGTAAAGACATTATAGAAATTTACGAAAAAACGCAAAATAAACATAGAGCAACGACGATTGGTGGATTAAATGAGGATGTATTAAGAGCGTTCCAATGTCCGATACAAAATATTACGGACGACGAATGGCCTACAATTCATTCTTTTTTACTACAAGAATTGACAAACAATCTGAAAACCTATGCGAAGGTGCTCGATTCCCAAATTGGCGACGGTAATATATATCGACATATGAACGATGATTTAAAATTAATATACGACGAATTCCATATAAATAAATATGAATCCAATAATGGAGGCAAATATGATTATCACACAGACAGATATTTCAACAAAGAAATGAACGAAGAGAGACATATAACATTTATTTGGTATTTAAATGATGTTACCGAAGGTGGAGAAACGGAGATAAAAGGAAATATAAAAATAAAACCAGAGACAGGGAAATTATTACTATTCCCACCAACGTGGACGTATCCACATTGTTCGCGACCTACTATATCTAATGATAAATACGCAATTGTTGGATGGTTATTGCGTGAGATTACTTAATTATATTCTTTACATAGCCAACCGGTAACAATATATTTATTGTTTGATATAGGCACTTTTCCTGTGTGGGGAAACGTCCAATCGGCTGGAAATAATACAAGTTTTCCGACTTCGGGTTTAATATTATAACTAGACCAAAACTCGGTTTCTCCACCTTCAGTAACATTATTTAAATACCACATAAATGTAATTTTACGATCACTTTTATTAATCAAATCAACTTTAGAATCTTCGTGATATGAGAATTTTCCAACATTTTTATAATATTTTTGCATTTGCATTGAGTGGTGTGCTAGTCCTCCACTTAAATATTGATACTTAGTATCACGCATTGTATTATTGCAATTTCTAAGATACTCATTGACATTATTAGCTAACTCTTTACATAACGTTTTATTAATTTTATCCCATCGTTCGCCACCGTTTGATATTACGAAATCAGTAGTATCTTTAACATTTTTATTAACAACACAATCCATACCACAGACCCCTTCGTAGCGGTCGTCTTCTTGTTCAAACAGATTAATCATATCATTACATAATTCACGAGATATTGAATTTTTCTTAATATAAAGAAACTGATTACTATTTTCCATATAATAAATATATAAATAGGTATTTATATATATTTATTATATACATAATATGGAAGGTTTTAAGTTCAAAGGTATACCTCTAAGCACAGTTATTGATACAGGAACAACCACTGCGTCAGGATATACTGTAGATTCTACATCCCTTAAGTATGCGACAACTCCATTTGCTAATTCCAGACCATTACCAACGGGTTATCTAGTTAATGGGGTTGATTTATCAAATACAGCTCGTGCTGATAATATAGCGTTCAATACTACAACATCTTCACAATCAGTGCCAACTGGTGCAAAATCTTGTCGATATATATTAAGAGGTGGAGGTGGAGGGTGTGGTGGTGGTGGAGGAGCTGCTGGGAATAAAGATGGACCAAGTTATTACACGTATGGTGCACACGCTCAGGGAGGCAACCAGGGTGATAGCATTGAAGGCACTGTCAGCATTAATTCTACTACATATAAAGTTACTATCGGTAGCGGAGGCAGCGGAGGCAACGGAGGCAATGGTTCAGTAGATGATGCCCCAAATGCGAATCATAAAGCTCCTAATGGCAAAAAAGGCGATTCGGGCGGCTCGACCTATATTACATTCGCAAGTGACACACCGGTTGCATCGGGTGGATCTGGAGGCAACGGAGGTAAAGGAGGCATAGCTCCTGGTAGAGGAGATTCCAACGGATATACTATGCCTGGAACAAGGCCCTCTTCAAATTACGGCGCCACAGTTAAAGGTCATACTTCGTGGGATACTACTTCCGTGGAAAACACCGGCTTAGGTGCGGCGATGATAGCTAATAGCTCCGGAGGTACTGGTGGTAACATCAATGGTAAAACAGCAAACGGCGGTTCAAAAGGAGGTTCAGGTTCAAGTGGCTCAGCCCATATAATATGGTTATATGAATAACATAACATATTGTGACTTCACTCAGCACGTTTAATAGTAGACAAAATACTCTATTATTGAAATAAAAAAATGTAAATTACATATTGATATATTAGTCCTATATAGTGATATCTAAAAATCCAACTAACAAATATCGAATACCTTTTGTAATCGGTAGCCCTGAATGGTCTATACGGCTACTATGTATAAAAAGATCACCTTGTTGTGAACGATGGGTTAATCCGTCGTCGAATTTTGTTCCTCCACCTTCAAACTCACTGGATTCATTAAGTAATATATTGAATGAAATAGTCGAACCATCTTTATGCATTTCTAAATGATTTTGTGCGTCGTGATAATATTTTACTACAAATAAATCTTTTACGTTAATAGTCATATCATTAGGCAATTCATATGATATGTGTATTTTTGTCATTATTGTTTTTAGCGTTTCTAAAATAATACCAAAAATAGATGATATTTTATTAACTGGTAAATCAGTTGTAGGATATGCGTGATGTCGTTTAGTCGTCCATCCCCCATTATGAGTTGCGTATTTTTCAGATTCATCAATAATATATCTACACATATCTGCAGAATATATTTTAGGAAACGAAAATCGCTGTAAGAATCGGTTATTATATTTTAAATTCGTATCATTATATTGAATATCACGAAGGTCATCCATAATGCCACCATATTTCGCCTTTAGCTCTGCGTGTTTTTCGTCTTCTTTTATTGAATTATCTAATATAAATTTAAATGTATGTGACTTATTACACGTGGTTGTTTTAATAAATTTATTAAATCTATAACATACATCAGCTCTTTTATTGTATAGAATATCATTAAATAGGTGATAATTAATAGTATCATTACATACATTTACGGAACAAATGTCAGTAGTATCTTCACGCAAATTAATAATGGGTTTGTCACGGACAAAATGACTTCTATTATCGAGATCAATGTCTGCGTTTGGTTTGTAATATTCAACATCGTTGGGTTTTGTCTTCCAAAAATTAATTGCAATAATGTATCGTTCGTCCATAGGTTGGTTGTCATCTAATGTTGTGCTGCCGTGAAAAAAACTTCCATCAAACGTGATTTGTTTATTATGTATGGGCAACGATAATATAAGTTCAGTTTGAGACTCGAACTCTTTATATTTATAGGAATCCATATCAACATTTGTTATAATCGTAGGACAACCGGGAACATCATTCAAATATGTCACGCATGATAACAGTGGATAATCGTATTCTCCTTTCATTTTTAAACTTTCGTCACAATCAACGTGTAATGCGTGAGTATCAAACTTGGATTTACACCAGAATTCTACATAATGATTTTTCATATCGTGAATATTCAATCTTGATAAATGGAATATAGCGGTATCGTAAACGAATTTTTCAAGTAATGTATAATTATTCTTAGTTAAATCTAATAAGCCCGTATAGCAATTAAACTTATTTATGTCTTGTATTAATTTATCTTGATAGATATGCTCGTCTATAATCCAAGTATTTATATTGTCCTTTTTATCACTAGTCAATTCAGATGAATCGCGCGTAGATACGATAGGTTCAGACTCATTTTTAATTTTCATAATAATCCTATGTGTAGAATATGAATTGACCGCACTTATACTTTTCATAAGTTCGTCGTCTAATATCAATTCTGAATTGTATAGTAACCGATCAAAGAAGTTGTAATTTAAACAGGTCGTTTCTATTATATGAGAAGCGTGTGGTCCATTTATATCAGTAAATTTCATAGGAATGCCACAATCCGCAGCAATATTTTGCGATGAATAGTATGGTATATTATCAAGTGGATACGACCATAAATTAATCAATAAATAAGGATTACTTGTGTCGATATTATCGTGACTTAATGCGCCAATAAATCCGTGGTATTTGCTACTATCAAACACTAAATGCATATGTTTTTTAAAAAAAAACAACTTATTTTGCGATAGGTCGGTAAATTGTTTATATTTATATTGTTGATGGTTAATGTCAGTCAATAGAAATTGATGAGTATAATCACTTAAACTTGCGATTATCGAGCAAATTGGACTATTTTTCTTATTAATTTTTTCATAATTATGATGGTCGTATACAATATTACATTGATTTATAGTTGGCGTTATAATAGAAAACTCAACACATGATGTTTTATTGTTTGATAAATTCAGACGCGAAGAATGAAACTTTGCGATTTGTGATACATAATGTTCTAACGGGTCATAATCTGGAACTTGAGTATTTAATCTATAAGAAGTATCATTAATGTTTGGTAACAACGGAAACAGTGTATCAAGTGTGTCGTTGTTATTTAATATATACAATGAATCGTCAATATTCAGACGAGAACTGTTTATAACAACCGACATATATAATAAGTTATAACTTATTATATTTAAATGGTATTTCTAATTGAATGTTTGAAATCATAATTAAAAGAATATTTGTATAGTAAATCGTATATCACTATTTTTGGTAGTGGGTGCTACTGAATGTGGTATACCACCTAACTGCATAACTGAACGATTTTGTTTTGGATAAAATCCATTAATGGTATCATCATCTTTGAATAAAAAAATGCCACCCCAATCTTCATCCCAAACCTTATTTAAATAAATAGTAATACCCCCATTATGACAACCATCATTGTGCCATGGTATATGACTACCTTGAGTCCAATAGTAAAACATAATATTTTTGATTGAATCCACTTGACATTTAGTTTTGATAATATCATTTATTTTTTTATATAAATCATTATCAGTGCTTAAAATATGGGTTAAAACCAAGTTACTATCTTTTCTAATATTTTGATTCCAACTGAGATTTGTTCGTAATGACATTTCAGGGGATTCAAATCTGCTTGTTGAATATTCATAACATTCGTTATATAATGCGTCGTCTAAAAAATTATCAAATATACGCAATGTTTGTTCCATATGGAGATGTTGTGTTGTAATCTTTAAATTAGTTTGGTCGGTAACACTCGTTGAATGAGTGTTGCATATATATTCGGGTATGTAACGATTACTTACACTAGATGGTAATATATGAAGGGCACGTTGGGACACGATATCATTAACTAACCCGATAGCTCTTAATTTTTTCATATTTTTGAAATAATCGCTATACTTTGGAAATGGGAAACTGTTGTGCATGAGTGGAATATATTCGTCGACCGGTATAATATATTCTAATGCTAAATCGTTAGCAAGTATTTTTGCACCGGCATTGGTTAATAAATAAGAATGAGCGTTATAACTGTATTTTGGAATAACATAATCATTCTCAATAACTATTTCTGGTCCTAGACTGTATAAATTATTATTCCTATTTCGTCCAAGTGTAAAATAATCATACGTAGTCGTATCTATCTGTAAGATTTCGGTGAATTTGGTATTAAAATCGTCTTTAAACACACAATCGTCTTCCAAAATTAATGCGACATCAATATTATTATCTATAATTTGTTTCCAAATTGAGTAATGAGATAGAAAACACCCTATTTCATTGACATTTATTTTCCGTTTTTCTATAGGATCTACCCAATCTGGCATTACTTTAAAATTATATTTATGCAAATCTGTCATACCATAAACCGCATCAATAAAAGAAAAGTCTGTAATATTAGTAGTATTTAATACGTTTTCCATGTATTGTCGTCTCGCGGTTTCATGTTTTAAACTGATTATAAATGTCTTCATTTGTATTAATATGCTTAAAATATGATTCAGGTTTTATATAAGTAAACGTATAATTATTATCTATTCTTCTCCCGCAAATTTAGAATATTGTGGTAAAATAAATCATAAAAATATAGCGTATTTTAATGATTTTATAAATATGTGACTATTCATATACCATGTGTGATTTTATTCGTGTTCCTTTAGATGAATGTGATATAACAAATAATAATAAATTACCAAACTTCATAGTAATAGCTGTTGCTACAGATGAAACTCATCCAGGATATAAAAATTATATTCATATGCTAGATACGCACAGAATTCATTATAAAATATTAGGTTTAAACACTTCTTGGAAGGGAGGAAACATGGAAATAGGAATGGGTGGCGGTCATAAAATAAATTTATTAAAAGAAGAATTATCAATGTGGGACGAAATCGCACTACGTGATACAATTATATTATTTACTGATTCATATGATGTATTAATAAATTCAACTGAAAATACAATATTAAACCGATATTATGAAGTGCTTAATAAATATCAAAAACCAAATAGTATACTATTTTCAGCAGAAAAATCTTGTTGGCCCGACATATCGCTTGCGTGTAAATACCCAGATAATCACTCCCCATATTTATATCTTAACTCCGGTGGATTTATTGGTACAGCACATAATATTTATTCACTTATTCGAGACGCAACCGTGGCTAATACAGACGACGACCAATTATTTTTTACAAATATATATTTAAATGAAAAATTAAAAAAAAGGATAACTCTGGACCACACTTGTTATATTTTTCAAACACTAAATGAGTCAATAACAGATATAGCGTTTCATGGCGAAAAGGTCATACGAAATATACGATTTGATACATACCCATTAGTTATTCACGGTAATGGACCACCAGAATATAAAGAAAAAATATACAACTTATTTTCCATAATTAAACATAACTTATACAAACTCAAGTATGTATGCTGGTAATGGAATGTCAATACACATCTTTATCTATAACAAGGTAATATGTTACAAAACAATAGAATTGGGTTGTAAGTGCGAGACATTCAATCAGGCATTGCGTTGATAATCATCAGTTCTTAATTTCGTGCCTGTGTATTCATTAAAGAGTTTGTTGTAGTCACGTAACCTACTCTTGCACTCTCGACTTCGTGCAACTTCTCCAAAATCAATTAATACGAGTTTATCATTATAAATCAACATATTATAGTTATTTATTACGAAAGCATCTAAATGACCCTTATTCAATAATTCTGATTTATCCAATGAGTATTCAATATCATTACAATCATCATGACAAATATTAGCAAGATCACCGTGTGTTATCGAGATTCTAGATTCCATGTTGCATATAGCAGTATACCCGTTGTATTGAATAGAATGAAAATAAAGTAACTTACGCAACTTACTTTCATTGTCTAAATCAATAATACTGTCTAACACATATTTTTTTGAATCGTAATATTCCATTTCATAAAAGTATAATATTTCATTATTTGTATTCAATATAACTTTACCATAATTATATGTTTGAGGAACAATTAATATACTATCAGTTACGTTATTAACGAAAATGTTCTGAAAATGATATTCGATTAGCATTTGAAAACAAACATCATTACTACACGGATGATCTTTGTTTGTTACCCATATTTTAAATATTCGATTTTTATTTTTATTGATAACGGTTCCTGTTAATAAATAATGTGCACTATTCTCAATAATAGTTCTATGAAAATTCATGTGTGTTTTATGAAATTTACAAACTACGTCAGGTGAAAATACATCATCATAGTTATATGTTTGTAAATTAGTATGTAATAATAATATTTCCTGTTTATCGGTTTTATTTATACGTTTATTATCGAAACAAAAATCAAGAAAATTAGTAGCTTCGGTCATAAAAAATATATAAAACATTTCTATATTTTTCGGTCCAGACGAACGAATTGTATCGAATCGGATGACTCGTGGGTTGCCGTTCTCCGACCTGAGAAAATTGAAAACTTTTCTATACCATACATGAAACCATATAATTACTAATAATATAGAATGAATACTATGAATAACACAACACAGCCAATAACGCATGACGAGTGGGTCGACCGTGAGTGGAAGGCTTTATTGTCGATAACTCCAGCTGTATATGGCGATAATATCGCAGATGAAATTGCGTCTATTATGGTAGACCAGGATTCTGAGTTTAGACATTATCGAAAGGTAAGGTTAATCGAGGAACTTAAGTGGAACACTATCGTTCAAAATACACCTGCTGTTTATGGTAACCCCGATTCTGATGAAATTGCGAATATATTAATGATATATATGCAAGAGGAACAATATAGAACTGGAAAAGAAGAACACTATTGCGAGGAGTATTTACTGCACGAAGAGAGTAACAACCTCAAGACGCAAATGATTTTAAAGCACGACAATGTGGTAATGTAGCGGTAGAAAAATAAAATGGCAAATTAAAAATAAAAAGGGCGCGTTAGCCTTTTTTATTTGTGCGTAGTTTCCGCGTTTTATTGCCCCAATTTGACAGATATAGTATTACATATTTAAACTGTATAGATTTTATTTTTTATTTTTTCTTGAGTTCTTACCCTTTTTCCCCTTTTTAGATTTCGTTCTCGCTTTCTTTGATTTTTTACCACTACCAGTAACCGTGTTATCATTATCATTAGTAACTACATCCATCATATCATTATTATCAGTAACTACATCCATTTTGTTATTATTAGAAGGTGTATTTCGCCTTATTTTTTTTGTATTCACTACTTCTGAATCATCTATAGAATTTTCTAATTTATCCAGTTTTCGTTTGCCTAATATACTTTGGAAAATTGTATAAAATAGACGTTTGTTCGCTTCAGTTGTCTTACAAAACACAAAAAAATTGTTATATGATTGATTCTCTATATAAGATTGCGTTTCCTCACTTGCGTAAACTTCTAGATATTGCGCTTCTAATATATAGTTTGTATTTTTATCATCTTTTGCAAAAATTACTATGTGTCCGCCATTTGTGGGATGTGTTAGCATAACAACGGTGCCATTACCCGGTTCTAATTCTTTAAATATTTCTTGAACTTTGCTTATAGGAGAATATATTAAACCATATTTAGCTTCTAATGCGTTATCTTTATTAATAATTTCTAACATCTTCATTTCGTTTATACCAGATATTTCTGTATCTTGGCTGATTAATTGAGCTAAATCTTTTGGTATAATTTTGGCTAACGCTAATGCTGACGCTCCACAGTTTCTAGGGTTTTTATCAACACACTCTAGTGGAGTCCAGTTTTGTATATATTCATTGTCTAACCTAACTTGTAATAATTGATTATTACAAATACTCATTGTATATCGTTCGTATATAATACAGTGACTTTTTTTAGAGCGGGTTTGTTCATTACACCAATAAAAAATACTATATACAGTATTTTTTATTTGTTTTTGTAGGTGCGTGATACCTAATCTACGCGCATTTTTGGTAAATGAGTTGTGGAGTATCTATACGTCCCTCAATTCTTCCATAATATGAGAAATCGCACTTTTCCCATACGGTTTCGACATTCGAAATTTCATTGCTGGTAGCTTCCAACCAAACGTTCCATTCTTTTGGAATTTTATTCACCATCGCTTGTAATATACCCATTTGCCTATATTTCGAGCTTACGCACGCAAATATTAACTCGTGTGTAAATCCCTTATTTTGAAATATTCCCCCAGAGCATTTTATTAACATAAACCCTTGAATTTTACCGTTAATTACGTGTGTAATCCAGCGGGTTTTAGTATATTCGTCTTTTTTAAAATCGTAAATGCCGTTTAGCGATTTAGATAAGTTTAACTCCTCAATTTGTAGGTGTCGTTCAACCTCTATCTCGCAGTAATAACAACAAAGGTCTATTGTATCTGATATATTACAAGAACACGTGACTTTATCAGCGTTGACACCTTCATCTTTCCATAGGTTTTCAAACTCGTCTTTTACCTTTAAATCTATCAACCCGATTTTGGTAATAGCGTGTGTTAAAAACCACTCGTTACCGGTTTCAATGGCGATTTGCTTAATCTGGTCTACTTGTTCCATTTTGATTGTTAGTTACTAATATATTAGTATTATTTTGTTATGTTAGTAATAGTAGATAGACACAAAGTTTTTCAATTTTTAGATTTTTGATTGCCCGATCTTTTTGGGTCTGTTATTTACATTTTTCTTTGTTTTTTTAAGTTTTTTTGAGTTTTTATTTTTCTTTGATTTCCCACCTGCTATTTTGTTTGAATTCACGTATATATCATCATCTTCTCTGATGGGTTGTTTATCTTTCAAAACAATAGTTATTTTCGGTAGTTCTGGGTTTTTGTTAAAACCTCCGGGGGATGTATCTTTCATCCAATTATTATGAAATGTATCTTCACTATCCGGATCCGTGGTATACAGTTTAAATCGCGGATATTGATCTTTTGTCTCGGCAAATGCCTCCAATGTAATATTAGTTTTGCCATCGGTTGTCTGGTATATTACAGTAGTTGCGTGAAAAGGAGTAGTCTCGACCTCTCCGTGGTTGACGGTTACAATCGCATAGGTTTCACCTTGTTCCGGTACCGCATTATTATTTGTATACTTAGTGTCGGTTTGCAAAGCGATTTGTATGTTTTTTTCGTCACATTCGCCGAATATTGGTTTATTATCGCGCGAATAGTCGTCACACTCAATAATATCTGTTAATTCTGTTAAATGTTTTGATTGTAATACTGCTGTATCTGGCGGGATGTGGGTAAAACCTCGAGATAAGCATTCAGCAAAACCCAAGCAATCGTTTTCGAGGTGTGGAAATTTATTGATTTTTTTTTTGTTTGCGTCATTTTTTGCCTCGGTGTATTTGTCTGATACTGACACTAACTTCTTATAATATTTATAACCTATTAAATCATAATCTACAGGTTCATCGCTAACCTTTTTAAGTTGACCTTTAGATTTGTCAATTTCGTGTATCATACGGTAAAGTGGGCTATCTGGTCGTATATTTTCAATATAATCTTGTTTTATAAAGAGAACATCTTCTCCCGCAATAGTATTCTTATCGCTAGCCAATAATGCGAAATTACTATCTGGTGAAAAATGATACGTGTCTTTGTTGTTTTTTCCAGTTTTTTTAACTAAACCGGTCATAGTGTGCCTAGTATTAATATACTATTCTGTGATAAATTATGTGTGCGGGTTACACATCAACTGATATTTCAATTTTGTTACAACTAAAGTTCTCCATCATCAAAATCCAATACATTTTTATTATTATAGTGTCAATGTTCTCAATATAGTAAAATATATGTGACTATTATATATTATTATGAGTAACAATCGAGTTGAGTTAGATGGGATTGGTATGAAATATATGTTTTTGAGTATATTCGCACACGACCCTTGGCATGACTTCAGTATGGATTCAAGACTAAAAAGTGTTAACAAACAATTGATCAAGTTAGTAAAAGCGGTAAATAAAAGACCGACTATTGGAGGAGAAAAACGTAAATATTCTGATATAGAATCAAGTGAAATAGCTGGCACAGACAATAATACAGATATTATAGAATATAAGAAACAATTAGTAGATGATTTTGTAGGCTCTTTGACAAACGAGGTCTTTAGTGATGGGTTGTTATATGCGATTGATTTATTAGAAAATGATGAATTAAACCCAGATATTGATGCTGTTTCATTTGATTCTTTACAAGAAAATATAATTAATCCTGCTATCAAAAAGTTAAAACATTCTGAATGGTCTTCATTATCTGTGGTTCATACCATATATAAACCAGAATTACTGCCTATTTTAGAAAAATCATCGATTACTACAGATATTGTTAGTAAAATAAATGAAATAGAAGAGAAGGTAAAACAAAACCTATATGATATTGTATTATCCGAACAATCAAACGATAATACTAAATATACGTGTAATAGTTTTTGGGATTTACCAGATGCTATAACTAAAATAAATTCCTATATTGAAGATAACAATTCAATTGAAAGTAATATTCAAATAACTCCTTTAACAGATGATATATTATCACGTTCTAATGATGAAATGTTATCAATGCTTCGAAGTACTAAAAATAAAATTATTCGCCCAATACATCCAGATAAAGACCATACATCCGGTGCGGATGAACGATTTAGAAATATAAAAGGATCAATTGAGTTAATTATTGATACTTGTTTTACACAAGAAAATATTGAAAATATACACATTGAAAAAAAAAGAAAATTAGGTGGAGGTCAGACAGAGGAAGGTGAAAGTCTAATGAAACACGTATTGGTAAGAATAATGAAATATTTTTTGAATTATACTGGCTCTTTACAGAAAACTTCAGAGAAAGGATTATATAACAATATTCCGAATTTTTATTTGTTAAATGAGAATGAAGATAAAAAAACAACATCCATGAAACTATTAATAAATAGTGAAATATTATTATTATGGATTACATATATAAGTGAATATTATGACCTATATACAACACCTCTTTTTAATGAGTTTACCGAAAATTTTGAAAAATACTATCCGCATGAAATAAAAGATTATTTTGGTATTTTATCTGATTTTGATAATTGGTATAGTAGTAATATTGATGAATCATCATTAGATGCGATAAGAGTTATAGTTAATGAATATTATCCTGAAAATATAGTTACAAAACGCGCTAAGAATGGAGCACAAAGCGATATAGCTAATTTAAGTGATTATATTAAGAAATCGAAAAAACGTTTTATTGTAAATAATGCTGCAGATGGTTTAAAGATAGGCGATTATAAGATAGACGTTTATGAGTATTGTCCGATTGTTTCTATAATAGATGGAATGCCAAAATGTAAATTTACCAACCGAAAAGATGGGACTAGAAGAACATTAAAACCAGAAGTAATAAGTAATATGAATCTAGAGTTAGCGCAATCACCTGAATCAGATCTATATTATAACGTTCAATTTATACCTAAAAAACCCGAATTTATAAAGGGTAAAAAGGGCATAAAGGGCATAAAGGGCATAAAGGATGAAAAGGATAAATGGATTTATACAGTTACCCTAAATGCTATTATAGGAAAAGAAGGGAGTGAGGGTATTCCAATAACCCATGATTTAGATTTATATACTGGTTTATCAGATACACGTTTATCCGCACCAAATTCATTACGTGCCATAATAGACAAAATTTTAAGAATATACGTAAAAGTATCAAACCAACCGGTTCAACTTCGTAGTGATATCCCCGACAGAACTGCCAAATATGATGACTTGTTCGAAACTGTCCGAGCCAAAATTATGGATGTAAGTCTGATGAAAAGTATAGGAGATTGGGGGCAAGAAATACACGTATTAACAAAAAACGGAGGTATAGATGAAAATTCTCAATCTTCAGAAGTTCGTAATTTTAATAATAGTTCAGATGAATTACGGATGGGATTATCTGGCGATCAAATATCCGCAGCTAGAATGATATTTATGAGACTATTTGCAGATAATATAAATAAGGACACTATAGTAGGATATCAAAGAAGTTCCTCACCGGACAAAAATATACTAATTTCAGACAAATCTTTGATAGATGTTTTAAATAGTAAATTAAAATCAACTAATCAAACTAAAAAAAATACACCAGTAAAAACGAAGAGACCGGTAAAAAACATAACAAAAAAAACAAAACCAAATATACCACCACCAGTAGAAACAGTTGATAGTAAACCTCCTCAACCACCACAGCAGAGTGTAAATGAACCAACAAAAATTATGAATACTAAATACACAGATGAATTAAAACAAAAATATAACTTAGATATTAGTGAGGTCCGAGATTATTTGCGACAACCTGGTTCTGAAGACAAAATTTTTTTGCTGCTCTTAGATGAACATCTTGCTGATGAAGTTGTTGCTAGAACACTGGTAATTATTTTTAGATTTATGGGAAAAGATTCACACAAAGATAATGTCGTATCTTATTATAATGATAATCGCTATTCTTATCCTTTTGAAACATTTATAGAAGACATTAAACAACGTAACCCCAAGATGAATTCACCCATAATTGATATTATAACACATTATTTTAAAGTAGTAAAAGCAGAACAACAAAAACAACAAAAACAACAACAACAACAGCGAACAGTAAATAATCTTGGAATATTAAAACGAATGGAAGGTAGTGGTAAAAAAAAGAAAACACGGAAAAAGAAACAAATTTCTAAAAAGAAACAGACTAAAAGAAACAAAAAATAAATCATCAAAATCCAATACATTTTTATGATTTGGGTCAATGTTCTCAATATAGTAAAATATATTCAATAATTATTTTGAAAAAAGCTTTAAATCCATAGACCCACGGACCAATAATATATAGACGAGTGTATGAAGGATTAACCCACGGGTTGTGGGGCAACCATTTGCCTCTGCTATCTTGCCTAAAATGCTACCAAACATTTGTTGGGTTAACTGATATGTGTATGGATGTATCACTAGCACAAATATGAACGCGGAGAAGATGCTAATCTGCCATTTCTTATAACTGGAATCGGCCATTATATAGTATGATGTATATAAAAAATTGAAAACTTTTATGCGAAGATAGATAAGGCATCAAATAACAACATAGTATACAAGAATACATAATGACTGGACTTACGCTAACCACCAAACAAGATATTTACAAGGGAGATATTGTTGTTTTATGCAAATGCTTAAATGATGAATTTAATGGTTCGTGTGAATTTAAACCTGAATGTATTTCCGAAGGAGGTATCTTATATAAATTCAAGGATGGTACTACCGGGTATAAATCGGTAAGATTAGATGGAAATGTGGGAAAATGGGATTGGATTAATAGTGATGAAGATGTAATGTCTGAATGGTTCGAGAATACGGATATTATATTTGCGGCTAATACCAAGTTCAACATAACGTTGAAACACTTAGACGGTGCTCCACAATTTACGATTGAGGAATTACAGATATGGGAAAAGTGTTTTAATCAAATTGGTATCGAAAATGTAGGTAAATACCCAAGCAAGAGAAAGTTAAACAATTAAAAATTCAAAAACAAAATAAAAAGGGCTGTATATACGGTCTTTTTTTATTTGCGAAGTGAAAAGTGAAAAGTGAAAAGATGAAATTCCACATATTTCACTTTCCACTTTTCACTTTCACATGGGTTATGTATACATTTGTGTATAATCTAACCTTCAAATTTGCAAAGATACATATTAATCATCGATGAAAAAATAAAAAATAAGAAAAAAATGAAAAGTGAAATATGTGGAATTTCATCTTTTCACTTTTTCACTTTTCACTCTGGTTATGCATTCATAATTAGATAAGTTTAGCGAAATTATATACTTAGTAATTATATACTATTAGTATGCAAAATAACGACAATATAGAAGACCATATCAAAGCAGAAGAAAAAATAATAGATGAATATGTCAATACACATCCTTATCCAGAATATGGTGATATGTTACAAAAAATAGAAAAACATATAGAATTATATGCTGAGTATGGAGAACTAAACCATAATTGGTGTAAAATAATATACGAAAACCCAAATAATCCAGAATTGATTATTGAATCAGGCAAAAAGATTTATAACCGTGGAGGATTACAGGCATTGGTTATGAACCATGCTATAATTAAATACTTTTCTCCATATTGGCAAAGTAATAACCCAGCGATTCAATCACAAGGAGCAATGGTAGAGATATATTTTCAAAAAGTTTGTCACGAATGGAAAGCGTGAAGTTAATTACATCAATAAATCATCAAAATCCAATACATTTTTATGATTAGAATGTTTTCATTGATGTTGTTGAAACAGTGTAGTTATTATATGTTACAAAAGTAATATGATTTAAAATCAATGCCATTTTCTAAACGTTTAATGAAAATACTTTTGGTAAGACCTAAACCAATTTCACGAATAGCACTATTATGCGTATTAAATATTTTTTCTGTTTTGTTAGGATAAATAACTTTAACTTTTTTTGAATTATTACTATTAAATATTATATCTTTATATTCAGTTAATAATTCTTCCCATAATCGTTTTTTTGTTGGATTAATATCTATACCATACCCTTTTTTTACACCCTTTAACCAATTCCCAAGTGTACTTTTTGTTTCCACTGGTGATTTATTGTTTTCTTTAATATATTCACGCAACTCTTCTAATTTTTGTTTCCAGTCTAATAAATCTGTTTTTTCAACCAATTCATTCTGTCTATTTAATAAATTATTCCAGAGCTTCTTTTGTAAATCTGTATTGTAAATACCCCTATCCGTTCCGGTTATTTTGTATAACCAAGCATACAATTTTTTATCATTTGTTCGTGATAAGGATATATTATTATCTAAAATATTTTTCACTTCTTCATAAGTTTTTTTCCAATCACTATTTATTAAAGCATAGTCATCAATACTAATATCTATTTTTAACTCATCATATTTATCTTTTTCTGGTATTAAAGTTGTAAAATACATAGTATCTAATGCCCTTAGAGAAGCATTTTTAAATCGGTTATCTTGTTCTTTCACAATATTCCAATCCACTGGTTGATCTGGTTTCACCTGTTTAATTTTCTCAACAATGCTGTATAATTTTATTTTCATATCTTCATTCCATTTCATATTAGTAGTGCTTTTACATATTATATTTCCATTTATATCAATGGAAGGACTACATATATTTGGTTGACTTGTATATTTCCACTTTTTTCTTTCAATCAATACTGGAACTTCTTTTGAACACTGGTTTAAATTAATCATCATTCTATAATAAGTTCCTGTTCGTTTTTCTCCTTTATACATACACGAGCATTTTTTCTCTTTCATCGTCGTATGAAAACCAAGAGATTTACATAAGGAGATAATATTTTCACTTAATAATTTGTTCTTTTGAGTTATTTCATACTTTCCACCAGTAAATGAACCATCAGTATCAATAAGTCCGGCCAATACTTTCAATCTCACATTTTCGTCATTTAATAAATATTCATCTGGAATATGTTTATTAAACAATAAGTTATATTGTTTAAATTTTTCTTTTAAATTATTCATTCTGTTATCTCCAGTCAAAATTTTGTTATGTTTAAATTCTGTTTTTAATTGTTTTGTTATATGATAAACAGCAACATAAGATGTTTGATTATTTTCCAGTTTGCCAGTTCTTGTCTCTTTTGCTATATCTTTCCTGATATTTAATCCTTCTTTTTCACCATAATCACACCACGCATCAATTACTGGAATATCAACATTTGTTAGCGATGGTTGGTTACTATGTCCATCACCTAACCAAGCACCCAATATATATGGGTCAATTAAAACTTCTTGTGAAGAATATTCAATATATGGTTCAACATATCTGAAATATTTGATAATATTTGGCGTTAATTCATTTATATTAATAGTAAAAATGTCTGTAAATTTATTTTTGATTTCTTCTATATCTTTTTTGTGTTTTCCAAGTTCTTCTTCAGTAAAATATCCACTTTTACTATTTTTTTGAAATTCAGTATAATATGATAACGTATAATATGTTCCTTTTTTTTTGTCTTTTTTTGAAACCTTTAATGTAGATGATATGTAATTTGGAGATAAGGTAATCATATTATCATTACTTGTAGGTTCATTCATTTGTTATATTATAATGTAACGAATAGAATAATACTAATTTCAATTTTACAAAGAAGCCTCCCCGTCTGATGAGTTGGTATTAAGTTCAACACATAATGTGGGTGTATCAACCTTAATATCGTGTTGTTTTTTACAAGCCCTAACGTGGGCTGATAACGATTTTTTTGTAGGAGCAGAAAACACATTACAATATTCACAGGTAAATCCCGTTTTTTCATTGCTAGAATATTTGGTAGACAAGTATTTATTCAAAGAATTCATTTTAAGGTTCTCCAATTGTCCGATAAGTTTCTTCTGATAATCTTTTGTCATAAGAATAATCTCATCTCTCTGTTTATTAAATGAAAGGTATTCTTGGTTAATCTCATCCAATAATGATTTGCTAATAATATTTTCGTGTTCTTCTTCACTATCAATTTCTTCAATACGATCCGCAAGGTTCTCAATAATATCCATTCCGATTTGTATTTTTTCTGGTGAATATTGGACGTTGTGTATATATATCATAATTAACCCTTTATGGATATCAACCTGAAAGTTCTTTTTGCGTGAAATACCGCTATTCTGTGATAAGAAAATAGCGTGTGTCTTGATTTCTTCCACATCACGAATAAATTTTTGAACTTCGTCGGGGTTTACGTTGCGGTCATAGACCTTATTTTCCAGCATAATATTTGGTTTGTTATCTCGTTTCATCATAAAGTCACCACAAGCCTTAACACCCGATGAATTAATTATTTCTGCGGAAGGGTACATCTTATTAAGAACCGATTCCAATTCGGTCTCTCCGATACCGCCTTTATGTGATGAGTTATTGAATTTTTTAAGGTATAATGATAAATCTTCCATTGTAGAATCATTTTTTATTTGCGAATTCAATGTAGCTTCTCTAACAACTTGAATATTGGTCTGAATGCGGTCTTCACTTGCTTGTAATACGCTATAAACTGGTTGTTGAAGTGTTTGAAACATTGAAGAGCACTTTGTATCAAATGAACTGATAAATTCTTTAACCATATTATCATCACTATTATTTACAAGTTTTTTCATTTCATCTGAAATAGACGATTTAAAGTTATTCAGCGTAACATCAACTTGGTTCAGATATTTATCTTGATTATCAACTAACAATAGTTTGGTTTTATCCACTAATGTATTACCATTGTTCTCAATTAACGAAGAAATATGTTGATTATGTTCTGCAATATCTTTTGTTATAGTTTCATTCAGTAGTAATTTGGTCTTATCAATAAAACTGTCATTGTTTCGTTGAATGATGTTAATAATATCTGTATTTTCATTATTCTGGTTCTCCAATAATACAGATTTAATGCCAGAAATATAATCATTTTTAAAGTCAATAAACTTAACTGACAAGTTATTATTGAGGTCATTTTTCAATTCTGAAATATGTTGTGAAAATGACATAAGTTGACCTCTTATATCGGACATATTTGTGGTTTCTTGTTTAATTTGGTTAATGTTCTCGTTCATATTATTTAAATTACCTTTTAATTCGTTAATAATAACATCTTGCTTTTGAATATTAGATAATATTTCACCATTAATAGTAGAACTCATAGTATCAGACATATTATCTGTTAATTTTACCAGAATCTCATGAAATACAAGGTTTACAGCTTCAAAGCTGAGATGTTGGTTCTTATTATAGAACTCATATAGTTTTTTATTCGTAATAGACAATGTATATTTAGACATGTTCTCAATATATACAATGTTCTCGTCGTTTTATACCCTTTATTGTATTAATTTAATGAATTACTAATACTACTATATAAGTGTATAACAAATTAATCTATTATTTTCCATTAAAGTAATAAATTAATTCATTACTAATATTACTAATACATTAATTCATTAAACTAATCATTACTAATATATTAAACTAATAAATCAATACATTACTAATATTACTCATTTATTAAATTATTAAAACTACTAAATAAATAGAAAT